>AUXO016997603.1_pt1 | contig 10350 bp, 6 predicted proteins | sample 768731 | NCBI WGS metagenome assembly AUXO01 (sample SAMN02715735, study PRJNA202380) | gut metagenome | biome: sheep rumen | host: Ovis aries | place: New Zealand: Palmerston North | reverse complement strand
TCACGGTGCTGTCTGGCACACGTGCATTATCGGTCACTTCGTTGGTGGAGTGGGGCGATACGCTCTGGGTGGGCACGTCGGATGGACTTTTTTTGTACCAGCAGCGTGCTGACAGTGTGCTGCGATATGACTTGCAGGTCAATAAAGCGTCTAATGGTGGCGTGAATGTGACCGACATGAAGATGGATGCAGCGGGCAACCTGTGGCTGACAACAATGGGACAAGGAATCTTGTGCCTGAACTGCACAACGGGCCAAGCTCGCTCGGTTCCTACCCCCAATGATGACAAGTCGTATGGCTGCATTTATGTGACTCGTGGAGGGACTATTTGGGCCTCAAGCAACTGGGCAAGGTCTAACTTGGTGCGCTATCATTCAGAGACAAAACGCTTTGAACCCGTGAACTTGCAAGTGGGAGCCATCTCGGGCATCGCCTTGGGTGAGGATTCCGATGGCTGGATGTGGCTGGGTGCGTGGAACGGCAGCCTGGTGCGCTTCGACAAGACAGGTGGAAAAGCTGAATGTGTCTTTACATCAGAAGAGTCGCAAATCCAGCATGTGCACAGCATCATGGAGGTGAAGCACGGCTATATGCTGGTGGGAAGTGACAAGGGGCTGGCGCTGGTGGATGTGAAGAATCATCGCGTGAGGCTGCACGGGCGCGAAGCATTGAATGACAGTTTTATCTATCCGCTGATGCGCGACCGCGAGGGCGGCACATGGGTGGGCACTTATTATGGCGGTGTGAACTACACGCACCCAGTGCTTGGCAACTTCTCTTCTTATACACACGAGGCACATGCCAATTCTGTTTCGGGCAATGTGGTGAATCACTTCTGCGAGGATGCTGAGCACCGTTTGTGGATAGCCAGCGACGATGGTGGCTTGTGCTATTATCGTCCGGACAATGGTGCGTTTGTGAAGGTGGACTTGGGCGATGGGGCCGCAGAGCACAATGTGCATGCGCTGCGTATGGAAGGCGAGAATCTGTATGCAGGAACCTATTCGCAAGGACTCTATGTGGTCAATACAAAGACGCTGCAGGTGACGCATGTGCCTGTTTTTATAGACGAGAATGGGCGCTACGTTGATGTGTCTTCCTATGCTATCTGCAGCGACAGGAAGCACCGCGTGTGGGTGGGCACCTATAAGGAGGTGGCCATTTATCACCCCGAGACGCGTACTTTTAGCGATGTGAAGAATGTGGGCACCCCCGTGATGGCCATGCGCGAAGACCATGCTGGCAATATGTGGGTGGCTACAGACGGGAATGGCATTTGGCGGTGTGACACACGAGGTGTGTGGAAGCAGTATCGCAATTGTCAAAAGAAAAAGAGCTCAGCCGACGAAAGGATGGGGGTGTATAGCCTGTATGAAGATGGTGCAGGAACTTTATGGGCCGGTTCGGCTTCTGGTTTGCTGCGCTATCAGCGCAAGGCAGACCGGTTTGAACGAGTGAACTTGCTGCCAGAACCTGTGGGCGTGTATGGCGTGACAGCTGTAGAAGGCCACCTGTGGCTGACCACATCGGTTGGCATTCTTTCCTATTCGCTGGAGCGTGGTGAGGTGGAGCGTGTGTATCAGGGTGGTGGAAACATCTCCAGCACGGACTTCCTGCCTGATGCCATATACAGAGGATATGATGGAAGAGTGTATTTGGGTACTACGAACGGCTTTGTCTCGTTCAAGCCGCAGTTGATGCATCGCAATGAGGTGCGCCCTCAGGTGGTCTTTACGTCGCTGGAGGTATTTGGCCGTCCTGTGGCTGTGGGAAGCGAGATTTTGCCTGTGCGTTTGCCCTATGCCGACGAGTTGCGCTTGAGCTATCGGGAGAATGTGTTTCGCATCTATTTCTCTGCCATGAGCTACCTGCAACCTTCCGACATCCAGTATAGTTACTATCTGGAGGGATTTGACGAGGACTGGATAGAGGGCGGAAACCAGCAGAGTGTGAACTATACGAACCTGTCGCCTGGCACTTATGTGCTGCATGTGCGTGCCATGACGAACGACGGGGTGCTGTCGGAGGAATCTACGCTGCGGATTGTCATTACACCTCCATTCTATTGGAACACGCCTGCAAAGATTCTGTACTTGCTGCTGTTCTTCGCCGCTGCATTCTTCTTTGTGCGCCATCTCTTGCGGAAGAAGGAACGCAAGCATGTGGCTGAAATCAAGGAACTGAACATCCAGAAGGAGCAGGAAATCCAAGAAATCAACATCCAGAAGGAACAGGAGATTCAGGAACTGAACGAACAGAAGGAACAGGAGGTGCATGATGCTCGCATCAAGTTCATGACGATTAACGATAAAGACCAGGAACTGCTCAAGAAGATGGAGACGGTCATTGAACAAAACTTCTCGAACTCCGACCTCTCGGTTGACTACATCGCTTCTGAAATAGGTGTGTCACGTTCGGGGCTTTTCGCCAAGATGAAGTCTTTGGCAGACATTACCCCTAATGAGATGATACAGATTATCCGTCTGAAGCATGCCGCTTCTCTCTTGCTGGAGGGTCGATACAGGGTGAACGAGGTGTGCTACATGGTGGGCTTCTCCAGTCCTTCCTATTTTGCTAAGTGCTTTCAGAAGCAGTATGGATGTACGCCTGCGAAGTATAAAGGTTGAAGGACAAATATTTGTCGGGGAAGGGAAAATGCTGTAACTTTGCCGTGTCAAAACAAAATACAATGAAAATGAAGTACATCAAATCCATTCTGATGGTGGTCTTGGTCACCATTTTGGCAAGTTGTGGTACCACCACGCAAGTGCCAATCACAGGGCGCAAGCAGCGTCTGGTAGTGAGTGATGAACAGATTATGAGTCTCAGTAATCAGGAGTACAGCGCCTATATGAAGACAGCTAAGGCATCTACCAATGCTGCCAATACGGCAATGGTGAAACGGGTGGGCGAGCGCTTGGCTAATGCCGTGGTAACCTATCTCAAAGCCAACAATTTGGGTAATGAGGTGGCTAACTATCAGTGGGAGTTCAACCTCGTGCAAGATAAGCAGGTTAACGCATGGTGTATGCCTGGCGGAAAGATTGTGGTCTATGAAGGCATTTTGCCTGTGACGCAGGATGAGGCCTCACTGGCGATTGTGCTGGGACATGAAATTGCCCATGCTGTAGCTAAGCATTCGGCGGAGCGTATCAGCAACTCCTATAAGCAGCAGAGCGCCATGCAGGTGCTTGGCAGCGTGGCAACAGCGGCAGGCATGGGCCCCAACTGGCAGCAAATCACTTCTCTCGCTATCGGTGTGGGCACGAAGGCATGGACCTCTGGCTTTTCTCGCAAGCAGGAGAGCGAGGCTGACCACATTGGACTCATCTTTGCAGCAATGGCAGGTTATAATCCTGAAGTCGCTGTTTCGTTCTGGCAGCGTATGGCGGCTGTGGGCAACAGCTCTAATTCTATCTTCAGCGACCACCCGTCGGATGAGAAGCGCATTCAGCAGATTCAAGGTTGGCTGCCAGAGGCTAAAAAGTATTACAAGCCTGTAGTTGCTACTTCAACAAAAGCGACGACAACAAAGACTTCGACTGCCACTGTCAAGAAGAAGGCGACAAAAAAGTAAGATGTCAATGGCATGAATATTTTGGAATGCCATAAAGGGACATGGAAAATAGAATGGGGAGCCACTTGAATGGCTCCCCATTTTTATTTGAAAAGTATGTGAGTACTCTGAAGTGAGGTCTTATCGGATGAACAGCAGTTCGCGATACTTAGGCAGTGGCCAAAGGGCATCGTCTACAACAAGCTCGAGCTTGTCTATCTGGCGACGGATGGTGTCGAACATAGGGGCAATGGTATCGTGATAAGCGATGGCCTTTGCGTGTTCGTCCTCAATCTTGTTGGCAACCTTGCGAGCCTCAATGAGTTCTTCTACCTGTGTCTCGATGCTGGCTGTGCGTACGGCAATGCTCTCAATGATTTTCAGGTTGCGGGCATTGAGTTCGTCGGCCTTGGCGGCAGGGAATACGTTGCGCATACGCTCTACATTGCGGAGAAGCTGGCTCTGGTAGCTGGTGGCTACAGGGATGATGTGGTTCATGGAGAGGTCGCCCAGCACGCGAGCTTCAATCTGAATCTTCTTGGTATATGTCTCCCATTTCACTTCGTTGCGGGCTTCGAGCTCCTTCTTGGTCATTACGCCGAGGCTTTCGAACATGGCGATGCTTTCAGGATCAAGATAGCGCTCGAAGATGACGGGACAAGAGGTTTCTACGTCGAGACCGCGTTTAGCTGCTTCTGCTTTCCATTCCTCGCTGTAACCGTTGCCGTCGAAACGGATGGGCTTGCAAGTCTTGATGTCTTCGCGAAGCACGTCGATGATGGCATGGAAGACTGCGCTGTGGCCTCCTTCTGTGAACTCTTTCTTCTGTGAGATTTCAGCAATCTTGGCATCTACCCGCTTCTTGAAGTTGGTAAGCGCTTCTGCCACAGCGCTATTGAGCGCAATCATGGCGCTGGCGCAGTTGGCTTCAGAACCTACGGCGCGGAACTCAAATCGGTTGCCGGTGAAGGCGAATGGTGAGGTTCGATTGCGGTCTGTGTTATCAATGAGCAACTCTGGAATCTCTGGGATGTCAAGCTTCATGCCTTGTTTGCCGTCCATTGAGAAGAGGTCCTCCTTGTCTGCCTTTTCAATGTGGTTAAGCAATTCGGAGAGCTGCTTGCCAAGGAAAGAGCTGATGATGGCAGGAGGAGCCTCGTTAGCGCCCAGACGGTGTGCGTTAGTGGCGCTCATGATGGAGGCCTTCAGAAGACCGTTGTGCTTGTATACGCCCATAAGGGTCTCGACAATAAACACAGCGAAACGCAGGTTCTGTTCTGCGGTCTTGCCAGGAGCGTGCAACAAAATGCCTGTGTCTGTGCTCAAAGACCAGTTGTTGTGCTTGCCGGAACCGTTGATGCCTGCGAATGGTTTTTCATGGAGCAATGCACGGAATCCGTGTTTGCGGGCTACCTTCTTCATCAGTGACATCAACAACATGTTGTGGTCAACGGCGAGATTGGTTTCCTCAAAGATTGGGGCTAACTCGAATTGGTTCGGGGCTACCTCATTGTGGCGTGTCTTGCATGGGATGCCTAATTCCAAAGCCTGAATCTCGAGGTCGCGCATGAATGCTGCGACACGCTCAGGGATGCTGCCAAAGTAGTGGTCGTCCATCTGCTGGTTCTTCGCAGAGTCGTGTCCCATCAGCGTGCGGCCAGTGAGGAGCAGGTCTGGACGGGCTGCGTAAAGGCCTTCGTCAACAAGGAAGTACTCCTGCTCCCATCCAAGGTTGGAAGTCACCTTCTTCACTTCTGGGTCGAAGTAGTGACAAACCTCGGTAGCGGCTACATTTACGGCTTTGAGCGCGCGGAGCAGCGGAGCCTTGTAGTCAAGCGATTCGCCACTATATGAGATAAATACAGTGGGGATAATCAGTGTGTCGTCAATAATGAATACGGGAGAGGTGGGATCCCACGCTGAATAGCCGCGTGCTTCGAAAGTGGAACGGATGCCGCCAGATGGGAAAGAAGAGGCGTCAGGCTCCTGCTGGACGAGCAGTTTGCCGCTGAACTCTTCAATCATGCCACCTTTGCCATCATGTTCAATGAAAGAGTCGTGTTTCTCTGCAGTTCCTTCGGTGAGGGGCTGGAACCAGTGTGTATAGTGCGTTACGCCGTTTTCTTTGGCCCATTGGATGATGCCGGAAGCTACAGCGTCGGCTATTTTTCGATCAAGACGTGAACCATTGTCGATAACGTCTACCATCTGGTCGTAAACGTCCTTTGGCAGATACTTGTACATTTTCTCGCGGTTGAAGACGTGCTTGCCGAAATACTCAGAAGGTCTCTCACTCGGTGCGGTCACCTCAAGAGGCTTTTTCTTGAAAGCCTCACCGACAACTTGAAATCTCAGTTCGTTTGCCATGTTTGTGTTTGTTTTAATGGGTTGATTAATGAATGACGCTGCAAAGGTAATACATATTGTAATTAAAAACAAAGAATAGTAATACAAAATGTAATATAAAAGATAAGAAAAATTGCTTTAAGTCATTAAATGTATATAATTGGCGACAAAATGAGGTTTAAATATAGAATAATCCGACTTGACGACACTGAAAGTGGTCAAGCCGGATTACTGATGCTATCGGATTCTTGTTGTATGAATGTTTCAGGCTAAGTTCTTCAGGAGCTCAAGAAGCACTCTCCAAATGTCTTCTATGGTGGATAGTTCCACGCGTTCATTGGTGGAGTGGGGTTCTACAATGCGTGGTCCTATGCTGGCAATTTGTATGCCAGGATAGTGCTGGACGAAGAATCCTGCTTCTAGCACGAAGTGCATGGCGACCATGCGTGGACGCCAGCCTAACACTTCTTGGAACGTGTCTGAAGTCTGTTGCAGAAACGCGGATTTCTGATCCTCTTGCCATGCAGGAGCTGACATGACGGTTTCACTCTTGGCATTGCAGGAAGCGAAGGCGTTAGCAATGTCGTGGCTCAGTTTCTCCATTTCGCTGTCGATAAAGCTGCGAGTGTGGGTGGAAACGCTGATGTGGTTCTTTTCGGTCTGAATGCGGCCGATATTATTTGAAGTTTCCACGGTTCCCTTCATTGTATCACTCATTTTCACCACGCCTTGCGGGATGTGCTTTAGACTGTTCAGTAAGGTTTCGATGGTTTTATGGCTGATGACTGTATCTTGCCTGTTCGTTGGGCTGATGGTACAATGCATTCCTGGGTCACTGTCGCCAAACTGGTTGTCCAACCACTTGTTCATCATTTGTTCCTGCTTCTTGATGAACTCGGCATCGGACGATGAGAGACTAATGGTAATTTCTGCTGAAGAGGCAATCGAGGCATTCGCCTCACCGATGTTGATCGAGGCAACGTTGAAGTCGCATTCGTGTTGGATTGAGTCTAACAGGACTAATGTTGCTACGACGGCACTACAACGATTCTTGTTAATGTCCACTCCTGAGTGACCACCCAATCCGCCATCAAAGCGGATGCGATACCAGTTGCTGTCCTTTGGCGCAGCTTCGTGTTCTGTGGGAATGCGGTGGAACTGCAAGCAGGCCCCTGCAGCACCTGTGGTAATGGTGTCGTAGTCCTCAGAGTCAAGGTTGATCACCTTGCGCCCTTTCAAAAAGTCCTTGCTCAATTGTGCAGCCCCCGACATGCCATCTTCCTCGTTGGTGGTCGTAATAACCTCCAGCGGTCCGTGTACGATGTCTTGGCTTTCCAGCACGGCCAAAGCCATCGAAAGCCCTATGCCGTTGTCGGCTCCTAATGAGGTGCCGCGTGCTTTCATCCATCCGTTCTCCACATAGGCATCGACGGGGTCCTTAAGTGGATTGCTCATGCCTACACACACCATGTCCATGTGGTTTAGCAGTACAACAGGCTCTGCCCCTTCGTGCCCAGGTGTGGCGGGCTTCCTGATGACAACGCAATTCTCCGCATCACGTTCATACGAAAGATTCAGCCGCTCAGCAAACTGACAAAGGTAGTCGGCTGCATACTCCTCATGGTGTGACGGGCGAGGTATTTGGTTCAGCTCTTTGAATATCTGAAACACACGCTCTGTGCTAGGACTCTGTGGACTCATTATTATATATTATTGTGGTGGCTAAGTCATGATTGGGCTGTATTCCTGCTCTGGTTGAGTTAGAAGCGGAAATCGAGCTGCATGTCAACGAAGTTGTAGCTATGCCTGTCTGGATTAACGATGGTTCGGTCGTTAACACGTGCATATTCTATGTTTAACTGCAGATTCTTGTGGAAGAAGTAGTTTGCTCCTACTTCGTACATTGTTTTGGCGTGGTTCCACTCCTTGTTGTCTCGGTATGTTTGGTAACGAGCCTTGGCGTGGAGCTTGTTCTTGATGACAGGAACAATGCCCAAGACATACCAGCCATCTGCTTTGTCGCCTTTCGAGTAGTCTATAGTAGTGCTTCCCACTTTGTCTGCTCCCCATCCTTGGCTGTGCAGATATTCGGCACGGAAGGTGTACTCGTTCTGGTTGTATTCAGCAGAGAGGGCATAGCGATTCTTTTCGATGCTGATGGTTTGGTTCGTCTTTGGATCTGTCATTCCGCCGCGGCTACCAGTCCATCCGAAGGCACCGATGCGCAACCCCTTGATGGGCATTACCCACAAGCCACCGATGATGTCCTTGCGGTTATCCTTCTCTTTGGTGTTGATGCCTTCACCGTTATAGACACCTACTTGGTAGTGCAGCAGGCTGCGGCCTTTGGCGTTGGGAAGAAGGTCGCCTTGTACTTGCAGACCCATGTCTCGGCCTCCGCTGGATTTCTCACCGGTTCGGTCGCCAAAGCCCGACAGGGCATTGATGGCGTTGGCGTAGGAATACCATCCTTGAGTGATAGGGTTCATAGGGTTCTCGAACGTGAAGGCCCGCTTGAATTGACCGACTTTGACACGAAACTCTTTATGCTTCGTCCATTCTGTAAAGAGGTCCACGAGTTGCACGGTTGGCTCGCCTGCCCCTTTGGCATTGGTGCCTTGTATCTGGACTCGCCAATCAAAGTCATTTACCTTGCCGTCAAGAATGAAGCGCGCCAGGCGTAGGTTGAATGCGTTATCGTGGTTCTTTACGGCTATACGCTCTTTTGTTCCGTCCTCCCTCGTAACGGTCTCGTTGCTGTACTTGTCCGTTGCTTGATACTGTAGCATGCCGTAGCCGCTGAATTTGATGTTGTCGTACCATTTCGTAGATTTCTCCTGTGCATTGACCGTCAATGCCATAGCAATGAAAGTTATTGTCAATAATCTTTTCATGATGATTTGTATGTTGTTTGTAGTTATTATTCTATTAATTCAGCAGCAATGTGGCCACGCACTTTGAGCCCTAATATTTGTAAGGTGAACTTTGGGGTAGTGATGGCTGAGACGATTACAATCGTCAATAATGTAGCTTTTTGATGTATTTCCCAAGACGTGAATTGATGCACAAAGTTATATTTTTTTATGCAATAATCATCGCTTTGAGGGCTAAAATGTAACTGTTTGGTTGTAATATGGTGTATTATAGAAGCAAGAACCCCTCTCTTGCTAGCCTTGAATGCTTGCAGAAGAGGGGATGAAGTTGGTATAGAATGTATGAGCCGATAAGGTGTTTAGACCTTAAATGGTTCTGTTTTATTTCCTTGGTGATTGATTATGCATTATTTTTGCAAATACGCATGAACACGATCGGCTATCTGCTTACCGCTGGCGATGGCACGAACAACAAGGCTGGCGCCATTGGCTGCATCGCCACAGACGAACACGTTCTCGGGGTATTCGGGATGCTCTGGCTTGAGGAATCCCATGGCAAGAAGCACCAGTTCCGCTTTGATAACCTCCGGTTTGCCTGCTTCTACCATGATAGGACGTCCACCTTCGGGGTTCGGTTTCCAATCGATTGGCTGTACCCGTACACCTGTAACGTGCCCTTTTTCGCCTAAGAACTCAAGGGTGTTGATGTTCCATCGGCGAGTACAGCCTTCCTCGTGTGAAGAGGTGGTTTTGAGGATGACGGGCCAATTAGGCCACGGAGTGTTGGGATTGTGCCCTACAGGTGGCTTTGGCATAATTTCAATCTGTGTCACGCTCTTGGCACCTTGGCGGTGGGCCGTTCCAATGCAGTCAGAGCCAGTGTCGCCACCGCCAATGACAAGCACATTCTTGCCTTTGGCTGTCACACGCTCTTCTTTCGTAAACTCCATGCCTGCCAGCACTCTGTTCTGCCGTCCAAGTATTATTAAAAATGAAGATTAGCGTCTTGATGGTTCGGCATGTTCATCATGCTCTATGCATCGTTCTTACTCCAGGTCGTACCAGGTGTCCTCGGTTTCTTCACCGCCCTTTTCATGCCCCCTCAGTGTCTTAGGACCGCTTCCGGTTAGGATATGGCGACGCTGCCGCAACTGCACCACCTTCATGGTTGGCTTCTGATATGCTTTCTTAATCATAATTCGTTCAATTTGTGGTTTTACTTGATGGCGACCTTCTTTCCGTTATTCACGTAGACACCCTTCACGGTGGGCTTGCCTTTGATGCGGATGCCGTTGAGCGTGTACCAGACGTCGCTGTCCAGCGTCACCTCGCCCGTCTTGGTCTGCAATGTACCGATGGCAGTCACATGGCCGTCGGCACCAATCAGGCGCACCTTGATAACGTCGGGCAGCGGTTCGTCGGTGTCTGATGTGTGGTTCATGCCGCGTGCCTTGGCGTAATTCTCCGTTCCGTTCTTGTACTTCAGGTAACAGCGCATGGGCTTTACCCTTACGTACTCACCCACCTTCACGAACTGACCCTGACTGATGCCCTGCTCGGCCACAGCCTGAGCCG
>AUXO016463393.1_pt1 | contig 10350 bp, 7 predicted proteins | sample 768731 | NCBI WGS metagenome assembly AUXO01 (sample SAMN02715735, study PRJNA202380) | gut metagenome | biome: sheep rumen | host: Ovis aries | place: New Zealand: Palmerston North | reverse complement strand
GAACTTACCGTTCCGGTATCACTGTTAAATATATCAAAAAATTCAAAGGCAGGTGTCTCGATATCCTGATAACCGTACAAGGCCATCACGTGCTTCAGTTCTTCCAGGACTGCTTGTTTTCTCTTGCATTCCCTGCCGTAATTATCTCTCACACCTTCCGGTGTGTGCAGCAGTTTTTTCTTCATCGTTTTCTTCGTCCCTTCATAGGTACTTTCGTATAGTATCACGCTAAAGTGCTAATACATGAAATTATACGTTTTCTTTCTTTTTATGTCAATAACAAGAAAAAAAGAGAAGACCATCGCGGTCACGATGGTCATTCATAGTTTTTTCACCGATTATCCTCTTCAGACTCCATATCAGTGTCTGCTTCCGCTTCTGCATGCATCTCACCATAAGCATCTCCCTCGATGGGATCGTAGTGACCGGATGCACCATACATATCCTTGCCGTCAATGCCCTTGGCCTTTCTCTCCTCCTCGATGAGCTCACTGAGCATTCTCTTCACCTTTATCGGATGAGATACATTTTCCAGAAGAATGACAGGGTTGGAACGATCCTTTGTATTCAGTTCAATGGTGCCGGTCCCGAATAATCGCTGGGCAAGGCTCCTTGTCACTGATATGTCAAGCACACGATACAGCAGACATTCATCTTCCCTGGAGGACAGGAATCCTTTATTCGTGTACAATCTGCCGTTCTCCACCGAATATCTGGTAAAGCTGAAGGGAAACCACAGATGATGTTTTCGGTCGGACCACATGCATTTTTCTTTCTTCTCTGATCCGTATGTCATATTATTATTCTTTTTGCTCATATCAACCTCCTGAAGAATATGATAAAAGGCTTTTTCCTTCCTCAGAATCTTAGTTTTTCCTAATTACTGAGTTTAACATAGGGGTAATCATAAGTCAATCAGAGACCATATTTTGACGGGATACTTAGATTGTGATAGAATCATCAAGACGATTCCTATTGAAATTAATCCATAAAGGAGGAACATCTATGGCTTTTGATGGTACCGTCATCGCCAATATCGTACATGACATGAATCGCTCTCTTATGGGAGGGCGGATCTATAAGATATATCAGCCTGAGAAGGATGAGCTACTATTCGTCATAAAAAATCAGAGAGAAACCTATCGTCTTCTGATTTCAGCCAGCGCCAGCCTTCCCCTGCTTTATTTCTCTTCGGAGAACAAGGCCAATCCCATGACCGCCCCGAATTTCTGTATGCTGTTGAGGAAGCATATCAGCAACGGACGCATCACCGACATCCGACAGCCCGGTCTGGAACGTATCGTGGAGATTTCCATCGAGCATCTCAATGAGCTGGGTGATCTTTGCCGGAAGAAGCTGCTGGTAGAGATCATGGGCAAGCACAGCAACATTATCTTTCTGGATGACAATGGTATGATCATCGACAGTATCAAGCATATATCCAGCCAGGTCAGTTCCGTGCGGGAGGTCCTTCCCGGAAGGGAGTATTCCTATCCTCCCGGTCAGGGTAAGATTGCCATCTATGATATAGATACTGAATGGTATGAAAATGTGCTGCTGCAGAAACCTTCCACCATTCAAAAAGCAATCTACGGAAGTCTTTCCGGCATCAGCCCTCTCCTGGCAAATGAACTCTGTTACCGGGCGGGGATTGACGGCGGGGATGCTGTGTCATCTTTGACGGAAGACAAGGCTATGGCACTTTTCGGCGAATTCATCCGCCTGAAAACCTGGCTGCAGGACGGACAGTTCACTCCCAATATCCTGTACAAGGATAAAGAACCGGTGGAGTTTGCCTCCTTCCCTCTTCTTGGCCACAGTAATCTGAATGCTGTTGTATTCGACAGTATCTCGGAAGTCCTGGAACACTATTATCATGAAAAAGAAGTGATTACAAGAATCCGTCAGAAATCAACGGATCTAAGAAAAGTGGTAAGCAATGCCACCGAACGTACTGCAAAGAAGTACGACCTTCAGACCAGACAGTTGAAAGACACGGAGAAGAAAGAGAAATATAAGGTGTACGGAGAACTTCTCCACACCTATGGATATGATGTAAAAGAAGGGCAAAAAGAGCTGGTATGTCTGAATTATTATGATGGGAAAGAAATCAGGATTCCCCTGGATCCCCAACTCTCTCCCATGGCCAATGCCGGGAAATATTTTGACCGCTATAATAAATTAAAGCGTACCCAGGAAGCTCTGTCCTCTCTGGTAGAAGAAACCGGGCAGGAACTGAATCATCTGGAGTCCATCAGTAATTCTCTGGAGATCGCCAGGGACGAGAATGATCTTGCAATGATCAAGGAAGAATTGATGGAATACGGTTATATGAAGCGGCATTTCGTCGGTAAGAAGAAGTACGGAGGGAAAAGCAAACCATTCCACTATCTCTCCGGCGATGGTTTCCATATCTATGTAGGAAAAAATAATTACCAGAACGAGGAGTTGACTTTCAAGCTGGCTAATGGAAAGGATATGTGGTTCCATGCAAAAAATATGGCCGGTTCCCATGTGATCGTCAAGCTGGAAACAGCGGATGATCTTCCGGACCGGACTTATGAAGAGGCGGCCAGACTGGCAGCCTATTACTCCAAGGGTAGAAATGCTCCCAAGGTGGAGGTCGATTATACAAGAAGACGAAACCTGAAGAAGCCGCCACAGGCTAAACCAGGTTTCGTCATCTACCATACAAACTATTCCATGAATATCGAACCGGATATCACCGGTATCCGGGAAATATGATCTGTTGTATCTGTCTCCGGAGGATGTCTACTCTTCCGCCAGGGACAGATACATTTTTTTATAGGCTTTGGCGGAGTGGGTCCAGGAGAAATCTTCCATCATACCGGACTTAATCCGCTGATTCCATTCCCCGGCATGGTCATGATACAGTGTATAAGCCCTGTCCAGAGTCTGGAACAATTCCTTTTTATCGTATCTGTAAAAAATAAATCCCGTTCCTTCTCCGGAGATCTCCCCGTCATCTCTAACGGTATCTTTTAATCCTCCGGTGGCCCTAACAAGGGGAAGACATCCGTAGCGCTGTGCCATCATCTGATTAAGGCCGCAGGGTTCAAAACGGGAAGGCATCAATGTAAGGTCACAACCGGCGTAGATCTTCTTGGCAACGTCATCCTGATAGGCGGTTTCCAGATAGACCTGATCCGGGTATTCCTCCTTATAGCGCCTGAAGATATCCTCCACCTTCTGTTCTCCCTCTCCAAGCACGAAAAGCTGGACTCCACGATTGAAAAAATCATCAAGAGTTCCTTCCAGAAGGTCATAGCCTTTCTGTTCTGTCAGCCTTGAGACAATTCCCATGGTGAAAGTATTCCCGTCTGCCGGCAATCCGGCCAGGCGCTGTAATGTCAGTTTGTTCTCCGGTCTTCTCTCCATAAAATTCTCAACCCTATAATTATGGCTGATATGGCCGTCTGTCTCAGGATCATAGACCTTCCAGTCGATTCCATTGACGATTCCTGACAGATCGTTCCTGCGGAAATACAGAGTTTGGAACAATCCTTCCCCGTACTCCGGAGTCTGAATCTCACGGGCATAGGTCTCACTGACCGTAGTGATCTTATCTGCATAGGCAATCCCACCTTTCAGCATATTGGCATTGCCATAATATTCCATCTTATCGTAGGTGAATACATCATCAGGCAGACCGGTGATATCTTTCATCCGATCAATATCGGTAGTACCCTGGAATTTGATATTGTGGATGGTCATAACAGATTTGATGCGTCGGTAATATGGATCCTGCTGATACATGGTTTTCAGGAAAACCGGGAGAAGCCCTGTCTGCCAGTCATGACAGTGTATGATATCCACCGGAATCTCCAGATAACTGAGCATCTCAAGTACAGCTTTACAGAAAAAAGCAAACTTTTCCACATCAAGCCATATATCATTATAAGGGGAATCCCCACAGTAGTAAAAAGAATTCCCTATGAAATAACAATCCATATCCTTAAGTTTCAGGTATCCGAGGTCCACCATACTCTCTCTCCAGCCAAGCTTTACCGGAAAAGAGAACAAAGTTGTCATCTGTTCCCGATACTCCGGCTGAATACATTCATATCCGGGGATTACAAGACTGGTTTTGATTCCCAGCTTATTTATTTCCTCCGGAAGGGATCCTATGACCGAACCAAGTCCGCCGGTTTTGATAAATGGGGCGGATTCCGCAGCTACAAACATTACATGCTTCATATACATATCCTCATTTCATCATTTCATTTAATGTCTACTTTAAAGTATACAGCAAAAGTTAGAAATCTAAAACCATTAATCACAAAATCTCCTGTAAAGTAAGCCGGAGCCATGTTTCCATGGCTCCGGCTTACTGCATAGCAAATACCTTATAAAGAAATGATGAAAAAAAGAAGAATTAATCATTAAGACTTGTCTTGAAGGATACCTCATGTTTCACATCGTACCAGTCGAACATCTCATCTACTACCTTAGCATCCTGCTTGGCTGTAAACAAGCTGAAGAAGGGAACGATCACCAATCCGCCTACCATGGCAATGACACCGGAATTGATGGAAGATCTGAAGATGTATCCAAGTATCGGACCCCAGCCGCTTACATCCGTTCCGGAAAGAGTGATGATCATCTGCAGGATGGCAATTCCACATCCCCACACATAGCAGACTGCTGTTGCCGCTTTTGTGACGCCTTTCCAGTATAAGCCATAGAGGAATGGTGCCAGGAATGCACCTGCCAAAGCTCCCCATGATACACCCATCATCTGAGCGATGAAAGTCACTTCCGGATGAGCATCCTTGAAGATGGCGATGATGGCAGAGACCACGATAAAAAATACGATAAAGATCTGCATGGTTCTTACCTGTTTCTTGTCATCCATTTCTTTCTTGGACGCCACTTTGATTACATCCAGAGTAAAAGTGGATGATGATGTCAGAACCAGAGAAGACAAGGTTGACATGGAAGCCGATAATACCAGCACGATAACGATGGCTATTACGAATGCCGGAAGTGTAGATAACATATTCGGGATAATGGTATCAAACAAAGGTTTTCCCGTCACTTCATTGTAAGCGATCTTATCTGCGTACAGTCTTCCGAAACCACCAAGGAAGTAACATCCGCCGGCCACGATGATGGCAAATACCGTGGAGATGATGGTTCCTTTCTGGATATCGTGCTCGCTCTTGATGGCGTAAAACTTACCGACCATCTGAGGAAGACCCCAGGTTCCCAGAGATGTAAGCATTACTACAAATAACAGGGCCAGAGGATCCGGACCAAGAAATGAAGTAAATGCTCCGCCTGACCAGCCTTCACATTCTACTGCAGATAATTTCTGCATGGTCAGGAGTAAGCCACCGTTCTGTTTCAAAACAGAAAAGATAACAGCGCTGATACCGAAGAGCATGATGATTCCCTGAATAAAGTCATTGATGGCAGTAGCCATATATCCGCCTATGATTACGTAGATGCCGGTCAGGATGGCCATAACGATGATAACAACGTAATAAGGAACATTAAAAGCCATTCCGAAGAGACTGGACAGACCATTATACAAAGATGCGGTATAAGGAATCAGGAAAATAAATACAATCACGGAGGCAGCCACCTTAAGCGGTGTTGACTCAAAACGCTTTCCGAAGAAATCAGGCATGGTCTTGGCATCCAGATGCTGGGTCATGATTCTGGTACGTCTTCCCAGAACATTCCATGCCAGCAGGGATCCGATAAATGCATTGCCCAGACCTGCCCAGGTACTGGACATACCAAAATTCCATCCGAACTGTCCGGCGTAACCTACGAAGATAACGGCGGAAAAATAAGAAGTACCGAATGCAAAGGCAGTGAGCCAGGGTCCTACGGACCTTCCGCCTAACACGAATCCGTTAACATCCGTTGCATGTTTTCTGGTGCTATATCCTACATAAAGCATCACTCCGAAAAAGATGACCAATAGGATTGCACTCAATACTTCTTTTGACATAACTACTTTCCTCCCAAAAAAAATTAATTTAATGCACTTCTCAAATTCAACACTTTATATATTAAATACTTTAAAGTGCTGAAGTTACTATAACTTATCTTCTTCTTTTTGTCAACCTATATTTAAAATAAGTTCAAAAAAATAAAGAAACTGCCATATCAGCTTTTGTCAGAAGGCTGATATGGCAGATATGATACTTATTTTCCAGGGATAAGATTATCCACGGTTCTGTTGTTCTACAAGCTTTTCTGCACCGTATTTCCTACGGAGGGCTGGTTTTTCAATCTTGCCTGTCGCATTTCTGGGAACATCGGCAAAGATGATCCTCTTAGGACGTTTGTAACGGGGGAGTTTATGGCAGAACTGCTCAATCTCCTCCTCGGTACATTCCATACCCGGAATCACCTGGATGATGGCACCTGTGATCTCACCCAGTCTTTTATCCGGCAATCCGATCACTGCCACATCGGAAATCTTGGGATAAGCAGTGAGGAAATTCTCAATCTGGACCGGATAGATATTCTCTCCGCCGGAAATGATAACGTCCTTCTTACGGTCAACCAGGAAATAGAAACCGTCTTCATCCTGCATAGCCATATCACCGGTAAAGAGCCAGCCGTCCTTCAATGTCTCGGCTGTAGCCACCGGATCGTTATAATAACAGGTCATGACACCGGGTCCTTTGACACAGAGTTCTCCTACCTCACCCTGTTCTACCAGTTTTCCCTCTTCGTCCACAATCTTACACTCCCAGCGATATCCCGGGATGCCGATTGCTCCGACTTTATGGATATTTTCCATGCCAAGATGAACACATCCCGGGCCGGTGGATTCGGATAAACCGTAATTGGTATCATAATCATGGTGCGGGAAGTATTCCTTCCAGTGACGGATTAATGACGGAGGTACCGGTTGGGCACCGATATGCATGAGTCTCCACTGATCCAGTTTATAATCTTTCAGTTTCAGTTCTCCCGAATCCAGTTTTTCAAGGATCTCCTGAGCCCACGGAACCAGGAGCCATACGATGGTACACTGCTCTTCCGACACGGCGTTCAGAATGATCTGAGGAGAAGTACCGATCAGGATTACTGCTTTGGCACCGGCACAGAGACATCCCATCCAGTGGAACTTGGCACCGGTGTGGTAGAGAGGCGGAATACAGAGGAAGTTATCCCCTCTTCCGATCTCATGATGTTTCTGTTCCATCTGTGCAGCCTGAAGGAGGCTTTCGTGATTGTGCAGGATTGCTTTCGGAAAACCTGTGGTTCCGGAAGAGAAATAAATGGCAGCGTCATCTTCGTCATCCAGACGGATTAAAGGGGCCTGACTGGAAGCATCAGCCACCAGTGCATGATAACTCTCCGCGAAAGTAGGACAGCCGTCACCCACGTAGATCAGCAGTCTGGATTGGATTTCTTCCTCGATGGACTCCAGACGCCCGATAAACTCATTACCAAACAGAAGAACCTGTACTTCGGCAAGGTCCAGACAGTATTTTATCTCATCAGCTGAAAAACGGAAATTGAAAGGCACTGCAATGGCGCCGGTCTTCAGGATACCGAAATAGATGGGAAGCCATTCCAGACAGTTAAACATAAGGATTGCGACCCTGTCACCCTTCTTCACTCCTTTCGCAAGAAGCATATTGGCTACACGGTTTGCCTTTTCATCAAAGACACTCCAGGTTATCTCCCGGCGGTACGGCTGATCAACCATATGCTGAACCAGGTCATACTCTTTCCAGGTCACTCTCTTTACATGCTCAGTCACGGTTGGATTGAGCTCTACCAAAGCCACTTCTTCTCCATACAGTTTATGATTTCTTTCCAATAAATCTGTTACCGGCATCTTTATAATCTCCCTTACTATAACATCACTTTTATACTTTATACCTTTTATTGTGTAAAGCATAAGTGTAAAATATCACATTGTGGAAGAATTGTCAATATCAAGCTATTTCTTTCAAATTTTCTGACACAAGATTACTGGCATATCCTACCATCTGTGTTATAATGTTCAGTGTTATCACATTAAATATTCTGCCTGACATAGACAGTCTGCAGGTAATGAATCAAATCATATAAGAAAAGAGGACCATAATATGTTAAATGAAAGAATGGTAGGATTGGGGACTCAGCGTTCCGTGATCCGTGAACTGTTTGAATTCGGAAAAAAACGTGCCGCAGAGGTAGGCGCTGAGAATGTATTTGATTTCTCCATCGGTAATCCCAGCGTTCCTGCTCCGGACCAGGTCAATGAGACTGCAATCCGTCTGATCCGGGAGATGGATCCGGTTATCCTGCATGGTTATACCAGTGCCCAGGGAGATGCAGGGGCAAGAAAAATGATCGCAGACTCTATAAAAAAACGTTTTGATTTTGAAGTAAATGCGGATAACCTTTACATTACGGTGGGCGCTGCCGCAGGACTGTGCTGTTGTCTTAACGGTCTGTGCAATCCCGGGGACGAGGTAATCGTATTTGCTCCTTATTTCCCGGAATATAAAGTATTTATCGAAGGAGCCGGTGCCTGCATGAAGCTGATTCCGGCGGATGTGGAGGCTTTCCAGATCGATTTCCAGGCTCTGGAGGATGCCATCGGTCCTAAGACGAAGGCTGTGATCGTCAACTCTCCCAACAACCCCAGCGGATGTGTTTACTCGGAGGAGACCATTAAGAAGCTGGCTGATCTGCTGTCCGCAAAATCTGCCAAATACGGGGAGCCTATCTTCATCATCGCTGATGAACCCTACCGGGAGATCGCCTTTGACGGCACTTTTGTTCCATACATACCGAAATATTATGATAATACTCTGGTCTGCTACTCCTGGTCAAAATCCCTCTCCCTTCCCGGTGAGCGTCTGGGATACATTATGGTTTCAGACCGGGTTACCGATCATGAGCTGGTATATGCAGCCTGTGCCGGCGCCGGCCGTTCCCTGGGCTATGTGAATGCACCGGGATTGTTCCAGAGAGTCTGTGCGAACTGTGCCGATCTCACTGCCGATATCTCTATCTATGAGACCAACCGTAACCTCCTGGTAAATGGATTGCGTGATCTTGGCTATCATGTGGTGGAACCGGGCGGAACCTTCTATATGTTCCCCAGAACCCTGATTGAGGACGATATCGCTTTCTGTGAGAAAGCCAAAGATTTCAACCTGTTGATCGTGCCTGGTACCGGTTTTGGCTGCCCGGGACATACCAGAATCTCTTACTGTGTACCTACTGAAGTAGCAAAAAGATCTCTGAAAGCTTTTGCTGACCTGGCTGATTTCTATAAGAAATGATCAGGATTGAAACAAAAGATCAGGAGGTAGTTTTGTGATTATTGATTTTCACGTACACACTTTTCCAAAGGCTGTTGCAGAAAAAGCCATCGATATCATAGGAAGAGAAAAAGCCAGAATCCAGCCTTTTACCGACGGTACACCGGAAGGACTGGTGGAAAGCATGAAAAAGGCAGGGATTAGTTACTCTGTTAACCTTCCGGTTCCCACCAATATGAAGCAGGTAGTGAAACTCAATCGGCTGGCCATAGAGACAAAGGAAGAAAACAATAGAAGGGGAATCATTAATTTTGGAGGAATTCACCCCCTCTATGAAGATTATAAAGGGATTCTTAAAGATTTGGCTTCCCATGGAATCCGTGGGATCAAAATCCATCCGGCCTTTATGGATATGGAAGTTGATGATATTCGTTTTCTAAGAGTGATCGACTATGCATCGGAACTTGACCTGGCTGTTCTTGCACACACAGGAATAGAGCTGGCAAACCATGAGAAGAATTACTGTTCTGTAGAAGGAATTCTTAACGTAGTTGACCAGGTACATCCAAAGACTTTTATCCTGGCCCATATGGGTAATCTTGGCGGATGGGAGGATGTGGAGAAGTACCTGTGCGGTGCTCCCGTATGGCTGGACACTTCCTTTTCCCTTGGGAAAATATACCGTCATCCTAAGGCGGACCAGGCTCCTTTTATGGAGGATAAATTAAATGGAAAGGATTTCACCAGAATAGCCAGAAAGCACGGTCTGGACCGAATCCTTTTTGGAACGGACTCACCCTGGGGAGATCAGACGATCGAAATTAATATGGTGAAGGCTCTGGACTTTACCGAGAAGGAATTTGATCAGATTTTCTCTGAAAACGCCAGGAAGATTTTAAAAATATAATCTTTAAATTACTAGTGTACATCCACAAAAAAAGTGTCTCGCGCAAGCAAGACACTTTTTTTAAAGATATAATTATCAATCGATATATAAATCTTAATTCTCTGCTCTTCCCAATGCAAAGGCTTTGAGATTCATCTCACGGAATTTCTCCGGGATACAGTCCTTGATGGCCTGGATCCATTTTTCTTC
>AUXO015364268.1_pt1 | contig 10350 bp, 4 predicted proteins | sample 768731 | NCBI WGS metagenome assembly AUXO01 (sample SAMN02715735, study PRJNA202380) | gut metagenome | biome: sheep rumen | host: Ovis aries | place: New Zealand: Palmerston North | reverse complement strand
GGCTCTACCACGGAGACCATCCTGGGCGTGAAGATGCCGCTGCGGGCTTCGCAGTTCAAACTTATCCGGGCCAAGATTCAGCCCGATGGCAGTGTTACGCCCCGCGAGCCTTTTGTGGGGGCCAGCGTTACGCTTAATTGGAACGACGGACCCAGTTGGGAAATTGACTTTTAACAAGACAATAATTTTTAACAATTTATTTTTAAACCACTATTAGTATGAAGAAACTTTTTAATTTGGCTCTTGTGGGTACCATGGTACTCGCGGCCATAGCTTGCCAGAGAGAGCAAGTGGGTTCTTCTTCTGAGGCCAATGAGAATGGCGTCAATGAAGTAACTACCCAGTTTGTTCTCAATGTGGCTTCTGCTCCGCAGACTAAGATGTCGGCGGATGTTGTTCAGCAGAACAAGAATTTCAGGGGAATCCAGGATGCCCGACTGTTCGCTTACAAAACGAACACAACGTCGGGAACTCCATACGTTCTTAACACCGGTACGCCTGCTGATGGAAATGTAAAGGAGTTCAACCTTGGTATTCTGATGGCTGCCAATTCTCTTGACAATTCCGGCTCCAATAACAAGACTGAGAGTTCGGAACGTATCCTTAATCTTTCTGTCCCTGTTGGTGTTGATGCTATTCTGTTTTACGGTAAGGCTATTAAGGGCAGCGGAAATAGCAATATGGAGTATGGCGTAACTCACGATTATAATTATACTCTCACGTCAAAGCCTAGTACATTGCTGACAACTCCTGCGAGTACAGAGTTTTATGCCCATCCCATGTTGGATGCTGATAATAAAGTCGCTTATGAACAGACTGGCGCTCTGATGATTGCTGCTATCAACAAACTTCTGGCTACTGAAATTGACGGGACCCCATCGGCGGAATTCGGAGAGGCAGGCTCTACGGTGACATTCACGAATCTTCCTCCCGTATCATGGGCAATGTATGGCCATAGATATGAATTGGATAAAGCGTCAACTCCACGCTACGCTGAAAATGTATCAGGTGTAGAAATGTTGGATCATTCTCTCAAGGATCTAGAAGAGGTTGTGGGACAGTGCTACTATCTGTTTACCTATATCAAGTCGCCTAAAGTACCCACGAATCTTACTGTTGGCTCAGATGAATGGTTTACATGGATTAAAGAGCATCAGGGAGGACAATTGGGAGAGTATCGTGGAGGGTCTTCTTTCTCTCTGCTACGCCAGGTTGGAGATATGTACAAAGTTCTCCACGCTGTAGAGACTGCTATTCCAACAAATGCTCATGAGGCCAATGCTGTTCTTCTTGCCAGGCAGATTATAATCTATGCGAAACAAGTGTTCGATCTGGAAGGCCAATCCTATCAATCAAAAACCAGCTTTACAACTTTTGTCGGCAATTCTTCTTCGTATACCCAAGTCACGGACAATATGATCAAGAATTATCCGGCGGCTTTCAATATACCTGAAGGCGCCGCTCAGCTGGGCTTCAATGCGCAGGACGGAAACACATATCAAGAAGACGAGTTTTATTATTACCATCCCGAGAACAAGCCACTCGTCAATCCTACCATGGCATCATTCGAACCTAGAAAATACATATATCCGGCAGAACTGTGGTATTATACAAATAGCCCCATCCGTGTGGCAGAAAAAGATATTACCTGGACCGCCATGAATGGTACCAGCAACTGGAGTAATGATGATAAATGGTCTTCTGATTGGAAAGCCAATGCAAAGGTTACAAGTGCAACACGAGCCATTGCGCTTAGGAACAATATCAATTACGGCGTTGCCATGTTGAAATCAGTTGTGACAGCAGAAACTGTGCTTAAGGATAACCGTGATGCGATGACTGATGAGGGTTCAGACAGAAGTATTACCACAGCCACCGCTAATATAACCCTCAATGGCATCCTTGTTGGTGGGCAGAATCCCAGAATGAATTGGCAGTTCGTCAGAAAATATGAGTCCGGGGAGTTTTCTTATTTTGACGGCGTTGTCTATGATAATGCAGTTGGGACTTCTAATAATATCAGCTCGACAATTACCAATTACACGCTGCTTTATGACAACTTCAATTCTTCGCAGCCTGAAAGTAACCAGAACGATGTTTATGTAGCGTTGGAGTTTATCAATGGCGGATCTCCTTTCTGGGGACGTGACAATCTGATTCCTTCCGGTGGTAAGTTTTATCTTGTTGGCAAACTGCCCAAACCGGGAACAAATGCGATTGTCGACTCGGCATGGCCCACAGACCATCAGATTGCGCCGGTTTATGGTTTGCAATATGGTGATGGCTCTAATTATCCTGCTACTGTTTCCGATGATACACAAAAGGGTCAATCCAGGAAGGTGGCCCGCGTATTTATCCAGGATTTCGTGACAACGGCCAATTTCAATATTGGACAAGATGCTTTGAAGCATGCTTACTATTCCGTTCCGGACCTTCGCGCGAGCCAGATGTCTCTGGGTCTGTCCGTTGACCTGCAATGGACTTCCGGTCTAACTTATAATGTAGAACTTTAGTCTTTCATGACCAGACTTTCTGCATCATTTAAGCTGTGCAGCCTGCTCATACTTTTGGTATGGGCAGGTGCCGGCTGTGCTCGCCTGGGCGTAAATGATGCAGGGGAGCATACTATTTCACTGGTCATGTCTCTCAAAAATGTTGATTCTGCGCAAGAGCCGACTACTAAGATGAACACCGAGATAACTCAATCCGGAGGCTTTTTCCGCGGCATAGAGCATATATACATCATTCCTTTCGAAACGGAAAACACGCTAGTAGAGCCCCAGGATGCTCGTTTGGGGTCCCAAAATGTGACACTGGCAAGCAGTGGAATCAGCAAATATGGCCTTGTGCCCAACAATAACGCACATCTCTTTGGCAGCGCTTTCGCCCCCAACGGAATGAACCGCGTCCTTACCTACGGCAAGTCTCCCGACGAGGGCGAAGGCGCATCCAAGGAATCCAAGCACCTTTACGGTGTCCTTAACCCCGAAAACCTTTCTAACCCTTCGCAGTCGGAAGATATCTCGTTCCATCTGGAACCCATCCTAACAGACGGGGAACCGGGTGAACTGACCGAAATGGAGACCAAGGCCGACGAGTTGCTGGAGCAGCTTAATACCATCATGGACTTGATGGGAGTGTCGCAAAATGCTTCCATTGTGGGCATCCACGATGCGGTAAAAAGGGAGAATCAGATTCAAGCCTGTTCTTATGCGGCTTTCAATCAGATTCGTTCAGAGATGCAGTCGGCCCTGTGGCAAATTCCTTACGAAAGTGAGGAACTTTTAAAAGAGATTCGAATAATCCAGAATGCCATTCAGGTTTTTTCTGAGGCTCTTGCCGAAGCGGGGTCTTCTTTCCCGGGAAAATACGGTGTTCCTGAGGGCGCCATGGGATTCTGGTGGAACGGCAAAGCATTTGTCCGCCTTATTAACAGTGTAAACATCGCCCTGGTTAATCCGGCATTGTACTGTTATCCGCCGGCGTTGTGGTACTATGCAAACAGTCCCATAAAGACATCCAAATCCGATAATGTGCGCAGTGCATATACACAGGATAAGACGTGGGGAACAATTCTGCAGGATTATTACCGGGACGAAGAATCTGTCAATGGTCTAACCCAGGCAGTGGCTATTGTAGATCCGCTGCAATACGGTGTTTCCCTAGTTGAACTTGAACTGGAGGCTCCGGACTCTAACGTTGCCAGCCTTATTGACAAATGCCCTTTGACTGGTATCATCATCGGAGAGCAAAGGGACGTGGATTTCCGCTTCCTACCCGGCATGGGTGAATCAAGGTTTATCTATGACAACAATGTAAGCGGGCTTTATATTGGTACCACAGGGAGAATCACTCAGACGTTGGTCCTTCAGACGGGAGTGGGCCAGAATGTGCATTTTGCCCTGGAATTCAGGAATACCACTGGCGTAAAGCGGTATTGCCAGCAAGGGGATATTCTTCCGTGGTGTAAGTTTTACCTTGCCGGAGTGCTTGAGGCGCCCGCTTCCGGCAGCGTTTTTACACAGGACCAGAAAACCATCGTGAAAGTTAAGGTGGAGGGTCTGCAGAGCGCCTATAACACGGTTCCGGACCTCAGGTCTCCGCAGTTGGAGATTGGCGTTGTAACAGAGATGAAGTGGTCTCAGATTACTCCGCAGTCCATGGTGCTGGATTTTTAGAATTATGACAGGCAGGATATGGCATAAAATTATGATGGCAGCGTTCGCAGCGCTGCTGGCTATCTCTTGTCGAAGGGAGAAGGCGCCTGAAAGCGCTGATACCCAACTTATGGTTTCCCTCTACATTCCCGGGGCCATCATGACCCGTGCCGAGACCGGCATGGTGAATCCTCTCTCTGAGGAAAGGAAATTTACTTCTCTGAGAATCTGGGCCTTCTTCTCAGATACAGGAGAACTTATAAGCTACAAGAGCTTTCAGAATTCAGATAATACACCGCTGAATCAAACCGGACTTTCCAATTCTGCTATTACTCGTTTCGGTCTTCCGCTTACCGAGGATGTGTTCAATTTGCTGAACACATCGCGACCGCCGGTAGATGTCTATGCTGTCGCAAATGTGGAATCTGCAGTCGCCGATGTGCCGGGAGAGAATACTTCCCGTAAAGATCTGGACCAGATTGTGATTAATAAAATTGGTGCTGCTTGGCCGCTGACAAGAGCAGTGCCTGATGCGGGTCTTCCCATGTCTGGCGTCCTTAAAGGCGGCATAGTAACCGGCGGTTATCCGGTGCTAAATATAACCACGCTTAAACTCACCCGCGCTGTTTCCAAGATTCGGTTTGTCTTTGCCCAGCAGGGCATCCCCGCAACAGAAAATTCGGAGGCCATTATTGCCAATGACGCCTGTAAGATTGTGAGCGTTTCCTTTGACGGAACTTCCGACGGCAAGGACTGTCAGATTCCCACAACCGAGCGATTATTTACGGACAAGGCCATTGATCTTGGTGATAAGCCTGAGTATGTGGCACTTTCAGCCACAATTACGGGAGAGAACGGAAATCCCGTTGTGCCCAACAGTAAGCTTTCGATAGTAGAAGATCCGGAGTCCCTTTTCTTCCGCAGCGAAGGGAACGAGACGGAGACGGCCGAACACTACGAATCCAGGCTGGATGCGGCGGTGTCGGCCGATTCCCAGGTGGGCCCCATCTATTTTAGGGAAACAGACAAACGTATCAGTGGAACAGTCGATTACCGCACCACTCCTGGCGGTGAACTCAAGACAGCGCCATTTTCCATGGACGCCGTTGACGTGTTCTCCCGCAACCACACCTGGATTGTCTATGCCTGCTTTGTGGAAGAGACCATGAAGCTGGAGATCAAGGTGTCGGTGCTGGACTGGGACTGGCAAAGTTATCAGTTCGATTTTACAAGCGGTTCGGTGAACGTTGTCCGCCGTTTTACCGTGTTCGAGACGCATCCTTCCACATTCCGGAAGGAGGAAGCGAACGGTTTTTACGACATCCGTTTCTGGCACACCGTAGAAGGCGTGGAAGGCGAGAATGTCGTAAAAGGCGATATCATTATTTCCACGCCTGTTGGAGCTACCCTCCACGTTCTCCCTATCCCGCCGCAGGGAGGGATTACAGACGCCATCCTTGTAGATACAGATCCTTCTCCGGCAATCATTTATCCCAATTACGCCCATATGGAAAACGGCCGTATCGAGGATTGTATCATCGGGATAACGATCAGGGCCAACAAAGATAAGTATTCGGCCCAGCAGCTGGAAGGCCAGTATATTGACCTGCATTTCAGCGTAGAGACGCAGGATGGTCAATTCATCGATCTGGGTTCTGAATCCATTGATTATTACCGTTTTATCCTGGACTCCAATTGGATGCCTTCCCAGCAATGATGCACTTCCGGGCTCATATCTTCCTGTTTTTGGCTGTCGTCCTGCTTGCAGGGTGTGCAAGGGAAGTTATTCCCTCTTCCCAGGAGCCGGGCATCCAGATTACGCTCAAGTGTGGAGAGAGTTTTCAGACAAAGGCCGAAACCCGGGAAGGGGAGAAGGATTTCAATGAGAACCTGATTAAAACCGTAGATTTCCTATTCTACCCGGGAACCAATCCTTCTGACGATGCCGACGCAGTTTTCCGGATTCGCAGGGTGCTTGACAAAGACCCGATGGAGAGCGCTCCGTGGGAGACGACGTTTAATCTGGTCATTAAAAAGGACGTCATCGGGCTCATCTTCTCCGAAGAGAATGAATACAAAGCCTATGTGCACGCGTTCGTCAACTGTGAAGAGTCCCTGCTGGCAGACCTGTCCCAAACCTCCCGCTCAGATCTGGCGTCCAAGCGCATCGTTACCGATTTTGCCCTCGGTGAGTTTGAATATGTATTTCCGCAGTTTCTGATGGATGGCGGTGCGGTTGTGCAGTATGATGCGGACGCTACGCCCAACGTGGATGCCCAGATAGATGTTAGACGTTTCGCTTCCAAACTCACCCTAGGCGTAAATGTGGCGTCCTCTGTGGTACTGAAGCACCGGGACAGCAAAGACCCGGATGAAACATGGGAGCCTGTCCTTCACACCATGCGTGTATATTTAGTAGACGGCAGAAAGTCCGTCCTGCTCAGCAGTGATGGGATAGACAGTGACCCGGCGTATTTCTCTTATGACAGTGTTATCAACAAGAGACCGTACGTTAAGGAGAACGGCATCCCGTATCTGACGCAGGAGTCGGTTGGCGGGAAGGATTATCTTACCACCTGGCCCATGTACTCTTATCCTTCCCGGTGGTCCTCTGCCATGATGGATTATGCGGGAGAGGATTACACTGCGCATAACAACAAGTTGCCTCCCGAGCCGCCCTACTTCAAACTGGAAATGGACTGGCGCAGGCGCAAGGATGCCAACTATGACTATGACAGGCGCAAATACTATTATAAGATATTCATGCCCTTCAATGAGCTCGAGCGCAATAAATGGTATGGCTTTTATGTAGACGTATCCATTCTTGGCGCCGAGACTGACGAGGGCAAGGCTGTCCTGGAACCCACCTGCTATCTGCTTGACTGGCAGAACAAGTCGCTGGCCATCAATAAATCGGCCGTCATCAGCAAAGCCCGTTACCTGTCCGTGGAAAAGACAGATTGGGAGATCAACAACATGAATACGCTCTCCATTCCCTTCCTGTCCAGCCATAATGTGAAGGTGGTAAGCGGCAGTGTAACGGCGACAAGGCCTTTTTATGGGGTGATTGGCAAGAATACCTATGTGCTGAATGCGTATAATGAAAAGCTTCACGCCTGGATCAGGCAAAACCAGGATGGCAGTTATTATCTGGATTATACAGGCCAGCCGAGTGGAGAAAAGTACAAAGAATGGGAGCCGGCCAACTGGCTCACCAATACTTCCACCTCCATCAACCTGGACCACCCTTTGGTGAATAACAATGCCCAGGACGACTTTGATTATTCTGTCTATACCATTGGCTTTGATATTGTCCATACCGATTTGGAACAGGGATCCAATACGTATGAACAGTATCTGCGGCATATCACCATTTTGCAGTTCCCGGGTATCTACATTGAAAGGTACCGCAACAGGGACACGGAGATACAGAGGCGTAATCCAAGTGCCACCTACGATCAAGGCCTTTATGGATATCCCGATGGTGAGGAACCTTGGGCCGACAAGCCCTGGGGCTATGTCTATGTCAACGGTGGCCGTTTCATAAGGTCCGAGACGACGTCTCATACCGGCAAAGAAGATATTTACTTTAAACTGCACGACAGTAATAAAAAGGAGTATCAGTGGCAGACGGTGTGGTACACGGGCGGTTCCAAGGACATCTATGATATTCACGTAACGGTTCTTCCTTCCACTTCCTCCTTTGTGATTGGAGATCCCAGAGAGAACAGGGTCAATAATTTGGACGATGCCAGCAGATACCCGGGCCTGTATGAATTTACGGTTGGCGGAAATAATCATGATCAAAAGTGGCATGATGTAAAGATACTTGAGAATCTGCGCGAAAAGACAGATGAGTATCCCCAAGTGTCGTATGATGTCTGGAGAAGGACGGGGTTCAATAAGGCGGATGCTCTTTATGGGGAACAGTGGCGTTCCCTCCAGTGGTATTATCCCACCGAGAACTCTTCCCGAACAGAAAACATGGTGGCCCCCAGCTATCGTATTTCCTCTAAATTCAGCGGCATTGAATTTGGTAATCTGGATAAGAAATATGCCGAGTATCGCTGTGCGGCCTTTCAGGAAGATGGTTTCCCCGCCGGACGCTGGCGCCTGCCCACCAAGGCCGAAATCAACTTTATCGGCCAGCTTTCTGCAAAGGGATTCTTTGAATTCCTGTTCAATGACGGTAGCGTTTATTGGTCGGCAAACGGTGCTATTAAGGTGAAAGGATCAACTGTAAGTGATGATTCCAGCTCAACTGCTTTGCTCCGTTGCGTGTATGATTCCTGGTATTGGGACGATGTGGACGGTCTGGAGGGGGACCCGCGACATGAACCGGATAAATTTGTATGGGGGGATAAAGAGAGATGAGACGGCTGCTGACATATCTGCTGCTGCTGTCGGTTTTGGCATGCACGCGCACGCTGGAGGTAGAAACTCCCGGCGCGTTTGACCCGTCCCTGGAAGGGAAGCCTGTGACCATCAACTTTTCTGTCCCGGATGTTAAGATTGTGCCCTCTACCAAAGCCGCCCAGGGAGACATCAGCTCCGATCCTTATCTGGATCCGGACAAGCTGTATGTAGTGGTTTGCGGCGGTAACCAGAGTATCAAGTATATCAGAAAGGCCGAGATTGTTCTGGATGAGCAGACCCAGCAGCCCATCGTAGAGGAGATTGCGGCAGAGAAGGTTCAAGATTATCCGCTGGAAGACCGTACGGGTACGGTAAAGATGTACAAGTTCAGTGTTCAGCTTGAACTTACCGACTCTCATCGTGCTGTCTATTTCTTGGGTAATGTCGATGAGAATCAGCTGATTACGGGGTCTTCTGCCTATCAGGTCTTCCCCTCGCTTTTGTCTTATAACAATGAGCAGGCATACTGGCAGCGCGTAAACATGCCGCCGGTCCATCCCCAATATGACAAATTTGGGAAGCCCGTCATGACAGAGAATGGTTCGTACGTTCCGTCAAAAGAAACAGAGGAGGCCCTCGAGCATATTCCGCTCATCCGCAATTATGCAAAAATCCAGGTGACGGATGCCACTGCGCCGGAAGACGGATTTGTGCTTTACAGTTATGCTGTAATTCATTATCCCAAACGCGGTACCGTTGCTCCCTACAGAGACAATGTCGATATCAAGGAGGCGTTCAACTTTAATGTCCGTGGAGACAACTATCGCTTCAGCGGCTATGAAAGATGCTCTTTCCAGGAGCTGGACCAGGACCTTGAGTATCCCGGCTATCTGTCTCCAGCCGCCGAGTTTGACTACCAGATTCCGGATGCGTCTATGTTTGAAAACCCGGAATTGAGCGGAGGACGCGTCATCCGCTACGACAAGAACAATCCCGATCAGGGCTTCTATCTGTACGAGCGCAGTATTCCCAATGATAATCTGGATCCAACATTCATCATTATCCGTGGAAAATTCGGAGAGGGAGACGATTATTATTACTATCGCCTGGACCTGATGGAGACCAAGACGGTCAACAACGAGTCGGTCTATCAGTATTATCCCATTTACAGAAACTTCCGCTACAATATCCTGCTTAACAGGATATCCTCTGCGGGAGTTTCTACTCCGCAGCTGGCAGCCAAATCTTCTGGCGCAGAGGATATATCGGCCGATATTTCCATGAAATATCTGTCGGATATCTCTAACGGAAAGACGCGTCTTGTGGTAGAACCGTTCATGTCCAAGACCTATACCGGTCCCAATGAAGAGGGATACTATTATGTATACGCCCGTTTCTTCAACGACCTCAATTCGTCCGAGCCTAATGTAGACTGGGGTGCAGTATCTGTAGAGTTGGAAACTATGTCGGATCAGGGGGAGGATATCCTCGTCCTCTACGATGACGTGGGCAATGAGGTACACAGTTTTTACCCGGGGGCGCAGACGATGGGTGGAGAGCCCGGTTTCCGGGTAATCCGCTTCAATACCAAGACGCCCGGTAATGAAACCAGGACGCAGAAAATCAAGATTACCGGCCGTAATCTGTACACGCACGAAGAATTCCCCCTTTACAGGGAGGTCGAGATTACGCTGCAGAAGAAACAGACCATGACGGTCACCTGTGAAATCCCGGAGCTCCCTCTTTCGAAGGGCGCAAGTCAGGTTGTGAATGTTACCATCCCCGCCGGCTTGCCGTCTTCCATGTTCCCTCTGGAGTTTACCATAGAGGCCGAGCG
>AUXO014233439.1_pt1 | contig 10350 bp, 7 predicted proteins | sample 768731 | NCBI WGS metagenome assembly AUXO01 (sample SAMN02715735, study PRJNA202380) | gut metagenome | biome: sheep rumen | host: Ovis aries | place: New Zealand: Palmerston North | reverse complement strand
AACAAGTGATGAGGCAGCCAGTGATAGAGCAGCAAATAAGAGTAATTCAAATAGTAGTAATGGAAGTACTTCAAATAATTCTTCTGATCAAAGTTTAATATCTAACACTAATTTATATATTGGTGATTCTAGAACAGTAGGATTATGTAATTATAATGATAATAATTTGCATTCTAATGAAAAGTGCTTTGATGGAATTACTATAAGCCAAGTTGGAAAAGATTATTCTTGGTTCGAAAAAACAGGTGTAAGTGAAGCAAAAAAAATATTGGACGCTAATAAAAATAAAAAGTATAATATTATTATATGGATGGGTACTAATGATATAGGTAATAATTCATCAATTGCTATTAATTCAGCAAACAAATATGCTAAAAAAATTGGTGAGTTGGCGTCTGGTGATTTTAAAAATCAACAAATAATAATAGTACCTGTTACTAGAGTGGATGATACAAAACTTAGTAAAAATGGTTATGCTATAACACAAGCTAATGTGACTAAGTTTAATGATACTTTAAAGGGTTCATCTGAGATTAATAAATCTAATATTAGATATTGTACTAATATGTTAACAGAAGATTATGTATCTAATAATAGTACTGATGGATTACATTATACATCTTATGTAAAAATTAATACTGCAATAGGTAGTTGTTTAATAAGTAAATAGATAGAGATTTAATCTCTATTTTTTATTATTATTTTATGATATAATTTATTGTAGGTGGTTATATGAAAAAGACAATTACTGTTGATGGAAATGAAGCTTGTAGTTATACATCATATATGTTTACTGAAGTAGCTGGTATTTATCCAATTACTCCTTCTAGTCCTATGGCTGAACATGTAGATGAAATGAGTAGTAATAGAATTAATTTATTTGGTGAGACTGTAAAAGTAGTTGAAATGCAAAGTGAGGGTGGTGCAGCTGGTTTTATACATGGATCATTGAAAGCCGGTTGTTTAACTACTACTTTTACTGCTAGTCAAGGGTTATTATTAATGATACCTAATATGTATAAGATTGCTGGTGAAATGTTACCAGGTGTTATACATGTAGCTGCTAGATCTTTATCAACTCATGCTCTATCAATATTTGGGGATCATCAAGATATATATGCTTGTCGCAGTACAGGATTTGCTATGCTAGCATCTTCTAATGTACAAGATGCTGCATATTTATCTGCAGTAGCACACTTATCTAGTATTAAGTCTAGTTTACCATTTATGCATTTTTTTGATGGCTTTAGAACTAGTCATGAAATACAAAAGATAGAAGTATTACAGGCAGTAGATTATGCAGATATGTTAGATGAGAAAGCTATTAATAGATTTAGAAGAAGAGCTTTAAATCCACACAATCCTAAGACTCATGGTACAGCTCAGAATGATGATATTTATTTTCAATCTACAGAGGCTAGAAATGTATATTATAATTTATTACCAGATGTTGTTAATAATTATATGGAAAAAATAAATGAAAAAGCAGGTACTAATTATAAACCGTTTAATTATTATGGTGATAATAATGCTACTAAAGTAATTGTAGCTATGGGTTCTGTATGTGATACTATTAAAGAAGTAATTGATAGTAAAGATGGATTAGGTTTAATAGAAGTTCATTTATATAGACCTTTTAGTACAAAATATTTACTTAATGTTTTACCTGAAAGCGTAAAGAAAATAGCTGTTTTAGATAGAACTAAAGAACATGGTAGTAATGGTGAACCATTATACTTAGATATAGTTGCTGCATTAAAAAGTAAAGATATAGAAATAGTTGGTGGAAGATATGGGTTAGCTTCTAAAAATACTACACCAGCTGATATAAATGCTGTATACGAAATGTTAGATAATCCAATTAATAATTTTACAATAGGTATTATTGATGATGTTACTAAATTAAGTTTAGAACCGGTTTCAATAGACATAAATAATAATTCTCATGAATGGCTATTCTATGGCTATGGAAGTGATGGTATGGTTAGTGCTTCAAAATCCATTATTAAATTAATAGGAGATAATACTGATAATTATGTACAGGGTTATTTTCAATATGATTCTAAAAAAAGTGGTGGAGTAACTTGTTCACATTTAAGATTTAGTGATGAAAAGATAAGAGCTCCATATTATGTATCTAAACCAGAATTATTAGTTATTACTAAAGATACATATTTAGAGGAGTATGATTTAGTAGATGATATAGTAGATGGTGCTACTGTTATTATTAATTCTATTCATAATGAAGAAGAAATTAATAGGATGATTAATTATAATCTAAAGAAAGTATTACTTAAAAATAATGCACATGTATATTTAATTAATGCATATGATATAGCTGATAAAGTTGGATTAAAAGGTAAGATTAGTACTATTATGGAAAGTGCTATTATGTATTTATCTAATATTATTGATTATAATGATGCATTATTTAAAATAAAAGAAGGTATTATTAAGAAATTTTCTAAAAAAGGTGAGGATATAGTTAACGCTAATATAGAGGCTATTACATTAGCTAGTGATAATATTAAAGAAATCTCATTAGATTCTAAAGCATATAGAAATGATGATGAAGAATTATCATTAGTAGAGACTATTATGAAAAGAAAAGGAGATACTTTAAAAACTTCTGATTTTTTAAAACGAGCTGATGGAGCATTTGAACCGGGGACTAGTGTTTTAGAAAAACGATATATATCTTCTGTTGCTCCTGATTGGATAAGTATGAATTGTTCTAATTGTAATCAATGTTCATTATATTGCCCTCATGGTGTTATAAGACCATTTATATTATCACAAGATGAATATGATAATTGCCCACGTAGTATTAAAGAAAGATGCGTTAAAGCTATTGGTATGGATTATTATTATATAATTAGTGCATCTGTAGCTGATTGTACTGGTTGTGGTATATGTGCTAGAGTATGTCCTGGTATGAAGGGTAATAAAGCATTAGTTATGGATAAATTAGATCCTAATGAGCAGGAAGTATTTGATTATTTAGATAAAAATATTTCACCTAAAGATATAGATAATCCATTTACGGTTAAAAATAGTCAATTTACAAAACCAAAGTTTGCTTTCTGTGGAGCATGCGCTGGATGTGGAGAAACTCCATATATTAAGCTTTTAACTCAATTATTTGGTGAACATATGATAATAGCAAATGCTACTGGATGTTCTTCAATATATGGAGCTAGTGCTCCAACTACGCCATATACTATTCCATGGGCTAGTAGTTTATTTGAGGATAATGCTGAATATGGTTATGGTATGTTGATTGCTAACAATATGATGAAACAAAAGATAACTCATATTATGGAAAATAATATGGATAATGAAAATAGTGAGTTATTTGAAAAATGGCTATCTAATCCTAATAGTTATGAGAATACTAAATATGTATATGATAATTTAACTGATAATATCCCACATGAATTAGAGTCAATTAAAGATTATATTACAATGCGTAATATCTGGTGTATTGGTGGAGATGGATGGGCATATGATATAGGGTTTAGTGGTATTGACCATGTACTTGCTAGTAATGATAACATTAAGATATTAGTACTTGATTCTCAAGTGTATTCTAATACTGGTGGACAATCTAGTAAAGCAAGCCCTAAGGGTGCGATAGCATCTTTTGCATCAACAGGTAAAAAGACTAATAAGAAAGATTTAGCTAGAATAGCAATGTCTTATCCTGATGCATATGTAGCTCAAATATCGTTAGGTGCTAATCCTATGCAAGCAATTAAAGCTTTTAAAGAAGCTAATGAATATAATGGTCCTGCAATAATAATTGCCTATACTCCTTGCATATCACATGGTATTAAAGGTGGTATGGAAAGAAGTATAGATATGGAAAAATTAGCTACTAAATCAGGATATTTCTTAACGTTTAGAAGACATCCAATAGATGGATTTACTTTGGATAGTAAGAATGTAGATTTTGAATTGTTTGAAGATTTCTTAAATAATCAAACTAGATTTAATATGTTAAAAGCTGTTAATCCAGATAGAGCTAGTGAATTATTACAATCTAATAAAGATTATTCTATAAGAACATATAATTATTATGAAGAAATGAATAATAAGGAAATTAAAGAGTAATATTTTATAATATTACTTTTTTTTGTTTCAAAATCACTTGAACTTTCTATATACTATGGTATAATTATTATATATGGAGAATGTGATAGAATGTATAATGTAATAGACTATTTAGAAAAATCAGCTGTGAATTTTGAAAATAAGACAGCAGTAATAGAAGAAGATAAAAAAATATCTTATGTTGAATTAAATAAGTATAGTAAAATGGTTGGTTCATATTTTGCAACTAGAAATATTTTTAAAGAGCCAATTATTATTTTTATGGATAAAGGAATAGATACATTAATTTCTTTTTTTGGCGTTATCTATTCAGGATGTTTTTATACTTTAATTAATTCAGAATTACCTGAAGTAAGAATTAATCAAATAAAAAATACAATAGGTTCTAAATATGTTATAACTGATGATGAACATATAGAATTAGCTAATAAATATTTTAATGATTTAGAAGTATTAAATATTAAAGATTTAAAAAATAATGATTTAGATGAGGATGCTATTGCGATAGCACGAAGTAAACATATTGATTATGATCCATTATATGTTAATTTTACATCTGGTTCTACAGGTGTACCTAAAGGTGTTGTAATATCTCATAGGTCAGTTATTGATTTTATAGAACAATTTACTACATTATTTAATTTTAATGAAGAGGATTTGATTGGTAATCAGGCACCTTTTGATTTTGATGTGTCTGTCAAAGATATATTTTCTGCAATTAGGGTGGGAGCTACTTTAGTAATTATACCTAAAAAATATTTTTCTAATCCAACAATGTTATTAGATTATATATGTGATAATAAAGTTACTACATTAACATGGGCTGTATCTGCATTATGTTTAGTAACTACATTTCATGGATTAGATTATAAAGTGCCAACTACTGTAAATAAAGTATTATTTAGTGGAGAGGTTATGCCAATTAAACATTTAAGAAAATGGATGGAACATTTACCTAATACTATGTTTGTAAATGTATATGGCCCAACAGAGATAACTTGTAATTGTACTTATCATATAATTGATAGAGATAGAGATTATGAAGATAAAATACCTATTGGTAGACCATTTCCTAATGAAAGAGTTATTTTATTAGATGAAAATGATAATGAAATAACTGAACCTTCTAAATCTGGAGAAATATGTGTATGTGGTACTGCTTTAGCACTTGGATATTATAATAATGAGTTACAAACTAGTAGTCATTTTGTACAAAATCCTAATGTTAAATATTATTTAGAAAATATATATCGTACTGGTGATTTAGCATACTTTAATGAATTTGGAGAATTAATGTTTAATGGTAGAAAAGATTTTCAAATTAAATATTTAGGTCATCGTATAGAACTAGAAGAAATAGATAAAGCTATAATGAAATGTGATGAGGTAATTAGAACTTGCACTATTTTTGAAGAAGAAAAATCTAGATTATATGGCTTTTATATAGGAGATATAGAAAAGAAAGATTTAAGTGCTAAATTAAAACAGGAATTACCTGTATTTATGATTCCTACTATATTGGTTAAAATGGATGAATTTCCTATGAATAAAAACGGTAAGATAGATAGAAAAAAATTATTAGAAATATATAAGGAGGGGAAAAAATGATAGATTATCAAAAAATAAAAGAAAAATTTGGTACACCTACTTATGTATATGATATAAATACACTATTAGATAGAGTAAGTTATTTAAAGAAAAAGTTACCTAATGCTAATATGGTATATGCTGTTAAAGCTAATACTTTTATAGCAAAAGAAATAGATGAAGCTGTAGAAAGATTTGAAATATGTTCTCCAGGTGAGTTTGATGTATGTAATAAATTAGGATTAGATCATAATAAAATGGTTATTTCTGGGGTAAATAAAGATAAAGTATTTATTGATAGATTAATATCCAATTATGATGATATTGGCATATATACTATAGAATCAATTACACATTATAATATATTAGATGAACTAACAAAGAAGTATAATAAAAATATTAAAGTTTTAATTAGATTAACATCTGGAAATCAATTTGGTGTTAGTGAAGAAGATTTTAAATATATTGTTAAAAATTGTAGTTCAAATATAAGTATTGAAGGTATAGAATATTTTTCAGGTACTCAAAAGCATTCTATTAAAAAGATAAATAGAGAGATGGATTATCTTTTAGACTTTACAAAACAAATAGAAATAGAGTATAATTGTAAATTGAAAGAGATAGAATATGGGCCAGGGCTTCCTATATATTATTTTCAAGATGATGATTTTAATGAGGATGAGTTCTTAGATGAGGTATCAAGTGCTCTTTCAAAATTATCTAATTATGAAGTGTCTCTTGAAATAGGACGTAGTATAGCTGCTAGTTGTGGTAGTTATTTAACTAGTGTTGTAGATTTAAAATCTAATAAGAATGGTAATTCCGTTATAGTAGATGGTGGTATGAATCATATTGTTTATTATGGACAGACTATGGCTATGAGAATACCTTATTATGAGGTATTACCTAATTATGAAGATGAAATTGTTAATTATAATATTTATGGTTCATTATGTACTGTAAATGATATAATAGTAAAGAATATCAATACAAGAAAGTTGAATATAAATGATACATTTGTATTTAAAAATGTAGGTGCATATTCTATTACTGAAGGTATTTCACTATTCTTAACTAGAGATTTACCTAAAGTAGTTATTGTTAATAAAAATAATGATATGTTACTTGTTAGAGATACAATTAGGACAAGTGAGATAAATTTTCCAAATTATTAGAAGGAGTGAGATGTTATGGAAAAATTAATTGAAATATTAGAAGGATTAGAACCAGATGTTGATTATGAAAATACAGATAATCTAATTGATGGAAGATATTTAGATTCACTAAAAATTATATCTTTAGTTTCTGAAATTGAAGATGAGTTTGATGTAGAAATACCAACAGTTGAGATAGTACCTGCTAATTTTAATTCAGCAAAAAAAATATGGGAATTAATCGAAAAATTACAAGAGGATTAAGATGTACTATAATCTAATATATTTATTTATTGCTTTACCAATAGCAGTTGTATTATATAAAATAATACCTAAAAAATATAGATATGTATTTTTACTTTTATTAAGTTTAGCATTCTTTGTTTATTCTAGTAAAATAAGAATTATTTACTTACTAATGTCAATTGGATCTATATATGGTTGTGCATTAGGTATGAATAAATTAGATGAGAAAAGAGATAAAATATTAGAAAGTGCAGAAAAAGAGGAAAAGAAACAAATAAAAAAGAAGTATAAGAGTAAGAAAAAATTACTACTTATACTTTGTATTTTATTTAATGTTTCTTTCTTATTTGTATTTAAGTATTTAAGATTTTTTACTTTATTATCGAATAGATTATTAGGATTATTTAATATTAACCCTAATTTTAAACCATTAAAGTTTTTAGCGCCTTTGGGTATATCATTTTATACTTTAACAGCGTTATCTTATTTAATAGATGTGTATAATAATAAAGTAAGTGCTGAAAAAAACTTTTTAAAAGTAGCTTTATATGTTTCTTTCTTTCCACAAATAGTGGAGGGACCAATAAATAGTTATTCAGCAGATACTCAAACTTTATTTGAAGGAAATGATCCTACGTATAAAGGTTTCTGCTTTGGATATCAAAGAATATTATTTGGTTTATTTAAAAAGATAGTTATAGCTGATAGACTTAATATTGCAGTTAAAATTACTTTTGCGCAATATGCTCATATTACAGGTTTTACTACAATGATAGGTGTAATAGCTTATACTGTTATGTTATATGCTGAATTTTCAGGTACTATGGATATAGTACTTGGTACTGGTGAATTATTTGGTGTTAAATTACCTGAGAACTTTAGACAACCATTCTTTTCCAAAAATGTTTCTGAATTTTGGACAAGATGGCATATTAGTTTAGGTACTTGGTTTAGAAACTATATTTTCTACCCTGTATCTTTATCAAAAGGTATGAAAAAATTAACCATGAGTGCTAGAAAAAAATTAGGAAATCATTTTGGACCATTAATAAGTGGCGCAGTAGCACTATTTTGTGTTTGGTTTTTAAATGGTTTATGGCATGGTGCTGGATTAACATTCTTATTATTTGGTATGTATCACTTTGTATTAATATTAATGGGAAATATATTTGAACCAATAATTATTAAGGGATGTGATAAATTACATATCAATAGAAATCATATAGTATATAGAATTTTACAATCTATTAAGATGTGTATGTTTATATTTATAGGAGAATTAATATTTAGAGCACCTAGAGTTAAAGTAGCACTTTATATGATTAAGAATATCTTTACTAATTTTAGATTTAGAAAAGTAGAATTCTTAGGCTTAAAGTTAGATAATCAAGATTGGTTAATATTATTAGTTTCTATTATAGTATTATTAGTAATAGGTTTATTAAAAGAGAAAAAAGTAGATGTTAGAGAAGAAATTAGTAAGAAAAACATAGTATTAAGATGGAGTTTATATTATGCTTTAATACTTGCTATTATAATATTTGGAGCTTATGGTACAGGATATGTTCCTATGGACCCTGTATATGCAGATTTTTAGGAGGTTATTGTGAAATCATTATTAAAAGGACTTACATTTTTAATATTACTTGTAGTTTTACTTGAAATCATTATGTTCATAATGATACCTAATAAATCTAATTTCTCTAAATATGGTATGTGGAAAAAATCAGAATATGAAATTTTAGGTGAAAAAAAAGATACTATTGATATAGTATTCTTGGGAGATAGTTTGATATATTCATCTATATCACCTATGTTATTATGGAATGATTATGGCTATACATCATTTGATTGTGCTGGCCCTGGACAAGTAATAAAAGATTCTTATAAATATTTGAAAGTTGCTATAGATAGTCAACATCCTAAGTTAGTTATAATGGAAGCTGATGTAATATTTAGAGATGCTAATTCTAAATTTTATAAGAAAACTAAAAATGAACAATTAAAAAATTATTTACCAATCGAAAAATTTCATAATAATTGGAAAAAAATAGTTACTTTAGAAAGTTATGATACTAAATGGATTAATTATTATAAGGGCTATAAATATATTACTAAAGTTTTACCTGTAAAAAAGTATAATAATTATATGAAACAAACTAATAAGGAAAGAAAAATACCTGAAGGTAATTTGGATTATTTGAATAAAATAATTAAATTATGTGATGAAAATGATATTGAGTTTAAATTAGTAAGTATACCTTCAAGAGGTAGTTGGAATTATTCTAAACATGTTACTATAGAAAAAATAGCTAAAGAAAAAAATATAGAATTTACAGATTTAAATTTAGAAGACTCTATTAATCTTGATTGGAGAAGGGATACAAAGGATAGTGGTAGACATACTAACTATAGAGGAGCTAAAAAAATTACCAAATTTATTGGTAATTATATACATGAACTTGATATTGTTGAAGATCATAGAAATGATAAAAAATATGATGAGTGGAATATAGCATATAAAAAATATATAAAAGCTCATGCTAAATATGAAGCAATAGCTATACAATAATCACCATCATGTGATATTGATAAAGATATATTATTACTATTGTATAATTTATCTAATTCATTATGTAAAATAATATATGGGGCATTATTATCATTATGAGATATCTCTATATCTTTTAATGCATAATCATTAATGCCTTTTTTTATTGCTTTTAAAAATGCTTCTTTAGCAGCATATAAACCTGATATAGTGCTACTATTATTATTTCTTTGTTTTATATATTCTAATTCCTTATCATTGAATATATTATGCATAAATGTATTATTATTTTTTAATTTATCAAATCTACTTATTTGTACTATATCTATACCATTATTGATCATATTAATCACCCTCATACATATGATACTAAAATAGTAAATAAATGTAAATGAATTTTTTTATCATTGAAAAATCTAATATTTATCTGATATAATAAAAATATAGAAGTAGAAATTGTGGTGCAGAGTATGAATAAAGAAGATTTGATTGCTTATAAGGAAAAAATAGCTAAATTAAATGAAGAAGAAAAGAAAAAAAGAGATTTGTATTTAAGGCAGTTGTCAAATGGAGAGTTACAGGGCCCACCAGTAGGTTATTCTTCAATTGATAAACCATGGTTAAAATATTATAGTGAAGGCGAAGTAAAAGCAAACATACCTCAAAAAACATGTTATGAAATGTTGTTAGATAATAATA
>AUXO010197731.1_pt1 | contig 10350 bp, 8 predicted proteins | sample 768731 | NCBI WGS metagenome assembly AUXO01 (sample SAMN02715735, study PRJNA202380) | gut metagenome | biome: sheep rumen | host: Ovis aries | place: New Zealand: Palmerston North | reverse complement strand
ACTAAGATTATTTAATGGAAATTCATTGCTATCATCTCCATTATCACTAGTCTTATCATTAATAACATTACCATTACTACTAGTCTTCTCGTTGTTACTATTCTTAGTATCAAAACTAATAGTCTCTGTTGCAAATAATAATACTACTATAAGTAAAGCAATAACTAAACCTATTAATGTTCCCACTAAGATACCATTATTATTATTTTGCTTCATTTTTTTCTCCTTTCACCAATAATTTATCATAATTATATCCTATTATCAATTTATAATTAATATATTTACATTTATTATTTTTATAAATGTAAATATCGAATTTGAATTAATTCAATATAGTCTAGTTCATTTGTTATCCTTTAAGTTTTGCAATTGGTCAGGTTATAACTGATAATTTAAATAGAAAAACAACAGTTGTTATTAACTGTTATTTTGTGATAAAGTTATTTTAGTTGTTTCTAGTTTTCCATTTCTATAATATTTTATTTCTATAGTTTCATTTGGAGAGTGTTTATATAGTTCGTATCTAAATTTAGAAACTGCTCCTACTTTAGTTCCTGCTACTTCTGTTATTATATCTCCTTTTTGTAATCCGGCTTTAGCTGCTGGTGATGAGTTTTCTACACTATAAATTGCTACTCCTTCTTTTATGTTACCAGGTAAGGTTATACCTGCTTGCCATAAGTAATAACTATCACTTAAGTCTAGCATGCTTATTCCTATATATGGCCTTGCTACTTTACCTGTTTTTTCTATTGATTCTGCATATGTTAAGGCATCTTCTATTGGTATTGCAAAGCCCATTCCTTCTACTGAAGAATCTACTAATTTCATATTAGTTATTCCAATTACTTCTCCATTAATATTACATAATGGTCCACCAGAATTACCTGGATTTATGGCTGTATCTGTTTGTAATACTTTCATGTAATAATCAGAAGTATTACTATTTGATAATGCTACTTCTACTAATCTTTCTTTAGCGCTTAATACTCCTTTAGTTACAGTTCCAGCATAGGTTGAACCTTCTGGAGATCCTACTGCAAATACTGTATCTCCAACACTTAATTTGCTTGTATTTCCTGTTTGGGCAACACTAATTTTATTTGAATCTGTTATACTTAATACTGCTATATCTGAATAGGTATCTGAACCTACTATTTTTGTTTCTATTTCATCTCCATTATTAAATAATACTTTAATTGTCTTTGCACTTTCTATTACATGGTTATTTGTCATTATATAGGCTTTGTTACTTTCTTTTTTATATACAAAGCCTGTTCCTGTTGATACTAGGTTATTATCTTTATAGCCTTCTACTACTACAACAGCATCATATACTTTATTAACAGCATCTGATATGCTACTAGTTTCTGTTATTTTTACATTACTAGTACTTCCTTTTGATACAGTAACATTATTATTACTGCTGTACTTTACTACTACTATAGCCCCCATAAAACCACTTATAAATGATAGTATTACTATTAATACTAATAGGGGAACTAGTTTTTTATTACTTATATTATTTTCTTCTTTATAAGTATTTTCGTAATAAGCTTCTTTATAAGTTTCTTTATTAGTTGGTATACTTAATTTTCTTCCATATATTCTTTTAGTGCCATTTAAGTATTTTAATTTTTTTTCTTCTTCTTTTATTTGTTGCATTCTTTCTTCTAAATCTTTTTTTTCTTTTTTTATTTTATCTTCTAAATTATTTAATTCTTCTTTATCCATTTTGTGCCTTCTTTCTTTTACATTATATTAATTATATATGTGTAAATTATAAAATAATTATGGGATATTTTGGGATTTTTTAAGTTCTTCTATATCAATTAATTCTGTTATTGTTAATAAATATATTGTTGATAATATATAACCTACTAAGACATCTGATAAATAGTGCACTCCTAAATATATTCTACTTATTCCTATTAATAATATAATTGTTATTAATAGGGCGCTAATTATAATTTTTATGGGTTTAGTTTTTATTATTTTACTTACTATATATAGTAATAATCCATATGTTGCTAAACTTATCATAGCGTGACCGCTAGGAAAACTATATCCAGATATATCTATAAGTCTATAGCCACTTGGTCTTTGTCTTCTTACTATATACTTTAATGTTTGATTTAACAAAGTTACTATTACAAGGTTTAGAGGGAATATTATTCCCAGTTTCTTATTTTTTAAAAATATTATTATTGATAGTATTAAGTATAGTGTTATTATAAAGATTGGGTTACTTAATTTTGTTATTAGTTTCATAAATTTTGTTAAGGATGGAGTTCTTAATTTTTCTACTATTATACTATATGCTATTTTATCTATTCTTAATATATCGTTTTTATTTACTAGAATTGCTATTAAGATAGATATTAATAGCAATATTGTTATTAGTATTATCTTAAATTTCCTATATTTTTTCATATTTTTCCTCTTAATTGTTTATTATGTTATTATATTAAATTTTGTATTTATTTCTAGTTCTTTTATAGTATTTAAAGGTAGTAATATTGTATGAGTTGCCTTATTGTTTTCATAGACTGTATTTTCGTGCATATCTAGCAAAAATGATAATATATTAAAATCTTTATCTACCATTACTATGTCTGTTCTTTGCTTAGATGCAATAGAACTGTAGCGATTACAATCATATATTATGATTGCATAATATAACTTTTGAAATTTATAGCGCATTATATGTTTATTATAGGTTTGTGTAACTTCTAATGTGGTATTTTTATACTTTAGTTTCATTAGTACTACTCTCTATGTTCCATTTCCAATTTTTTATTTCTTCCATGTCACAGCCATATTCTCTTATATATTGTTTATGCTCAACTAATTTATCTTTACATATTTGATTTAGTATTGAACCTTTATTACCTAATTGTGGCAGGTGTTTTAATGCAGCTAATACTAGATGATATCTATCTATTTCATTTTGTACCCTCATATCAAATGGGGTTGTTATGGTACCTTCTTCTTTGTAACCATGGACATGTAGATTATTATTGTGTCTATTATATGTTAATTCATGAATTAAATTTGGATATCCATGAAATGCAAATATTATAGGTTTATCTTTTGTAAAAATTGCATCATAATCTTCGTCTGTTAGTCCATGAGGATGTTTTGTATTTGATTCTAATCTCATTAGATCCACTACATTTACTACTCTTATTTTTATTTCTTTAAAATTATTTCTTAGTATTTGAGTTGCTGCTAGGGTTTCTAATGTTGGGGTATCTCCACAACAGGCCATTACTATATCTGGCTCATTTTTTTCATCGTTACTAGCCCATTTCCATATTCCTATTCCTTGAGTACAGTGTATAACTGCTTCTTCCATACTTAACCATTGTTTGCTTGGGTGTTTTGACGCTACTATAACATTTATGTAGTCCTTGCTTCTAATGCAATGGTCAAAACATGATAATAAACAGTTAGCATCTGGTGGTAGATATATTCTTGTTATATCGGCTTTTTTTGTTACTAGATGGTTTAAAAATCCTGGATCTTGATGAGTGTAACCATTATGATCTTGTTGCCATACGTGTGATGTTAATAGAAAATTTAGACTAGATATTTTTTGTCTCCATGGTAATTCTTTTGATACTTTTAACCATTTTGCATGTTGGCTTGCCATAGAATCAACAATTCTTATGAAGGCTTCATAACTAGTAAATACTCCATGTCTTCCAGTTAAAAGGTATCCTTCTAATAGGCCTTCGCATACATGTTCTGATAATATAGAATCGATTATTGAACCTTCTGTATTTAAGTATTCGTCGGTATCTAACACATTTGCATTCCATTTTCTATTATCTACTTCAAATATATGATTCAATCTATTTGATAAGGCCTCATCTGGCGAGAATATTCTAAAATTATGCTTATTTTTATTTAATTTTATTATATCTTTTATAAAATTACCTAGTTCTATCATATCTTGTTTTTCTATATTGCCGTGATTGGCATCTACTTTGTAATTTCTAAAATCTGGTAAATTTAGTTCCTTTAATAATAGGCCACCATTCGCATTAGGGTTAGCGCCCATTCTTTGTATTCCTTTAGGGGCTAATTCTTTTAATTCTTTCTTTAATTTTCCATTTTTATCAAATAATTCTTCGGGGTGATAACTTTTTAACCAGTTTTCTAATAATTCTAAAGATTTTGGATTGTTTCTATCTATTGTTATTGGCACTTGATGTGATCTAAAAGAGTCTTCTATTTGTTTATTATCTACTTTTTTAGGTCCTGTCCAACCTTTTGGAGTTCTAAGTATTATAATGGGCCACTTTGGTCTTGTAGTAGTTTTTCTATATTTTATATCTTTTATTTTTTCAATTACTTCGTCTAATACTTCTGCCATCCTTTTATGCATATATATTGGTTCTTTACCTTCTACATAATAAGGTAAATATCCACATCCTCTATAATAATTATCTAATTCTATATCATCTATTCTTGAAAAAATAGTTGGGTTTGCTATTTTATAGCCATTTAAATGCAATATTGGTAAGACTACTCCATCTGTTTTAGGATTAATAATTTTATTTATTTGAAGAGATGCTGCTAAAGGGCCAGTTTCTGATTCGCCATCTCCTATTACACAGGCGGCTATTAGGTTTGGATTATCTAATACTGCACCATAGGCATGAGCTAGACTATAGCCTAATTCTCCACCTTCGTTAATTGAACCAGGTGTTTCTGGTGCTACGTGAGAGGAAATTCCTCCTGGAAAAGAAAATTGCTTAAATAGTTTTTTTAATCCTTCTTCATCTTCTGTAATACTTGGATATATTTCACTATATGTTCCTTCTAAATAAGTATTACTTACTAGGGCTTGTCCACCATGTCCTGGGCCCGATATATAAATCATATTTAAATTATATTTTTTTATTACTCTATTTAAATGAGCATAGATAAAGTTTTGACCTGGTGCTGTTCCCCAGTGACCTACTATTTTTCTCTTTATGTCATCATATGTTAATTTTCTTTTTAATAGTGGATTATCTAATAAGTATAATTGACATGCTGATAAATAATTAGCTGCTCTCCAATATTCATCTATTTTTTTTAGTTCATTATTTTCCATTTTATCCTCCTTGTATTTTGTAATAATAGTATAACAAAAATTAGATAAAAAGTACATAGTAATGGGTTTTATTTCATAGAAAAAAATAATAGACTATAGTTAATGTCTATTATCTTTTATATATTCTTTAGATAATTTATCTAAGTCTTTTACTATATTATCAGCTAGAGTCCAACTTATTAGTCTAGCCCCTGATGCATATTTATGACCACCACCGCCATAAATGGCCGCTAATTCATTTATAATTGGTCCTCTAGAGCGAATATTCGCCCTTATTAGATTATTTTTTTTATCTTCTGTTAGAAAAATCCAAACTAATATGTCATCAATAAAATTTAATTCACTTATTATATTACCTGCACTTGCAGAATCTACATTATATTCTTTAAGCATATCTTCTGTTATTTTTATATATGCTACTTTATTTTCAGTTATTTCCATATTTTTATATATGTAGCCTTGGAATCGTATTTCTGCTAATGGTCTAGTATATAATTGTTCATATAGATTGGTAAATTCTAGTTTTGTTTTCTTAAGCATTTTAGTTACTAATTCAAATGTTCTAATACTTGTATAGTCATGCATAAATCTTCCTGTATCTGACACTATTCCCATATATATTAATTTAGCAATTTCATCTTCTAATTTTAAATGATTTGCAAATATAAATTCTAATAATAATTGACATGTTGATGAAGCATTATCGTCTACTAATGTTATACTAGCATAATCATCTATTGGAGGATGATGATCTATTTTTACTATATGCTTATAATTTTTTAAATTAACGCCATCTATTCTTTTTATATCTGGAGTATCTAGTACTATTAATAAGGTATTATCTGGTTCAATTTCTTCTATTTTATCTAGGGTACCCATAAATTTAAATCTACTTGATGGATTACCTATTGCATATACTTCCTTTTTAGGAAATTTATTTTTTATTATTTTCTTTAATGAGAATTGACTACCTAAAGCATCAGGATCGGCACCTATATGTCTAGCAATAACGATAGTTTTATATTTTTTTATTTCTTTATATATTTTTTTATATATTATATTTTTCATAAAACTATAATAACTCATAAGTATCTCTGGCAATCATTAATTCTTCATCTGTTGGTATTACATAACAAGCAACTTTTGAGTCTTTAGTACTTATTAATTTTTCTTCTCCTCTTATATTGTTAGCCTCTTCATCTAATTTTATTCCTAGGGCACTTAAACCTTCTATTATTTCACGTCTTGTACTAATTGAATTTTCTCCTACTCCTGCTGTAAATACTATTGCATCTGCTCCACCCATTTCAACATAATACATTGCTATATAGTTTATTATTTTTCTTACATACATTTTTTGGGCTAAGATACATTTTTCGTTACCTTCTTTTATTCCATTTTCTACATCTCTTGAATCGCTACTAACTCCACTTATTCCTAATAAGCCACTTTCTTTGTTTAGGGCTGTATCTACTTCTTCAGCAGTCATATTTGCTTCTTTCATTATATATGGAATAATACTTGCATCTATATCTCCACAACGAGAACCCATCATTACTCCAGCATTAGGTGTTAATCCCATAGATGTATCTATACATACTCCATTAACTACAGCACTTATTGAGGCACCATTACCTATATGACAAGTTATTACTTTAGTATCATTTCTTCCTAATATTTCATTAATTCTTTTAGATACAAATCTATGACTAGTACCATGCATTCCATATTTTCTTACTCCATAATCTGTATACCAACTGTATGGTACTGGATAAATATAATTAACTTTATCCATTGTAGAGTGAAATGCTGTATCAAATACTGCTGTTTGTAGGGCGTCTTTAAATACAGACTGAGCGGCTTTTATTCCAGTAATTGATGCTGGATTGTGAAGTGGTGCTAATGGTGCATATTTTACCATATCATTAATAACAGTTTCATCAATTACAACTGTATGATCATATTTTTCTCCACCTTGTACAGTTCTGTGACCTACTCCTTTAATATCTTCAGTAGAAGATATTACTTTATTATCAATAAGTTCTTTAACTAATATGTTAAAAGCATCTTCATGATTATTAAGTTCTACTTCCTTCTTTATTTTTTCTCCATTTAATTTAATAGTATAAAAACTATTTCCAATTCCTATTCTTTCAAATACTCCTGATATAAGTACTTCTTCTTCTGGCATTTCATATAATGTAAACTTTAGTGATGAACTACCAGCATTTACAGATAATATTTTCATTTCTTTCACCTCATTAAAATTATATCAAAAAAATTATTATTTATAAAGTATATATTTATAAAATTGCTACTTTTTATAATGATTTCTTATATCTTCTATTAGATTATTATTAAACTTTTTATTTTTTATCATATCTATTTCAAATTTATATGGTGGATATAATCTTTCTTTAGATTCGTCATCTTTTGTTACATAAGGGGTTTCTAATATTTTTGGTAAGTTTGAAATTCTTTCATTATAGATTACATTTATTAAATTATCAAAACCAATTGTACCTAGGCCTATATTTTCATGCCTATCTTTATGGCTGTTGATTTGATTTTTGCTATCATTTATATGAAGGCATTTTAAAAAATCAAGGCCTATTATGTTATCAAATTCATTTAATATTTGATTAAAATTACTTACATCATATCCGGCATCATTAATATGGCAGGTATCTAGACATACTCCTATTTTATTTTTATTATTAATTGCGCTTATTATTGTTTTTAATTCTTCAAAAGTACTACCTACTTCTGTTCCTTTGCCAGCCATTGTTTCTAGGCATATTGTTACATTATAATTATTATCTAATATTTGATTTAATCCTTTTATTATATTATATATTGCTTTATTTCTTTCTAGGGAAACACTTGATCCGGGATGTAGTACTATTTTGGTTATTCCTAATTCATTACATCTTTCTACTTCTTGTTTTAGGAATGATACTGAAAAATCAAACTTTTCTTCATTACATAGATTTACTATATATGGGGCATGAACTATTATATTATTTAAGTCTATATTATTTTCTTTCATTAATTTGATGGCCTCACTTGTTAGTTCGGCATTTATTTCTTTTCTTTTAGTATTTTGAGGAGCTCCTGTGTAAAACATAAAGGTATTAGAACCATATGATAAGGCTTCTTTAAGACTTCCTAATATTTGGGTATCTTTTTGATATGATACATGACTTCCTATTATTAAATTCATTATCTCACTTCTTTCTATTACTATTTTACATAATAATGTGTAAAAAGAAAAGAATTAATTGTAAATAATTTAAAAAATTATATTTTTTGGTATAATTGAATTAATAGAAAGGAGTAAGATATGAAAGATAGTTTTTTTAATAGTTTATTATTAGTATTACTTTCTTTAGTAATAGGTATTGGTATTGGATATTTTATTTTTAATGATAAAGATAGTAAATTAAGTAATAATGCAAATACTAGTGAAAAAACAAATAATGTAAATGAAACAAATATAGATGATTTTTACAAACATTTAGGTGATGTTAATTATCAATATTATTCTAAGGAAGATGTAATTAAAATCGATAAGTACTATGAAGAATCTGAGGATAATTATTATAAATATGCTGTTTTAGATATTGATGGTGATAAATTTGATGATATTATTATATATGAGCCTTTTAATAGTGTTTTTTATAATATTGCATTATATAAAGGTAGTGAAAAGGGATATTATTATTTAGGTAGACCTGTTAATGGTGCTCACTATAGTAATTCTCAAATTATTAAATTTAAGGATAAGAATTATTTAACGTATAATTTTGCTCATATGAGCTATCAATATTTATTTAATATTAAAATATTTGATGATGGTTATACTATAAATAATGTATTAAATAATGAAATATCTAATAAAGATAAATACTATATTGATTCTGTTGATGAGAATACAATAGAATCAATTAATTGGATAAAAATATAAAAAACAATCGCATTTGATTGTTTTTTTTATCATTAATTATCTTTTTATTTCTTCTATTATGTAGGCTTCTATTACGTCGCCTTCTTTTATGTCGTTAAAGTTTTCTATGGTGATACCGCATTCTAGTCCTTGTTTTACTTCTTTTACTTGGTCTTTTTCACGTGCTAAGCTGTTTATTTGGCCGTCGTATATTATTACACCATCTCTTATTATTCTTGATTTGGCATCTCTTTTTATTATTCCGTTTGTTACCATTGAACCGGCTATTGTACCTACTTTAGAGAATTTAAATATTTTTCTAACTTCGGCTGTTCCTAGGACTTTTTCTTCATAAATTGGTTCTAGTTTTCCTTTCATTGCTGCTTCCATTTCTTCAACTACTTTGTAAATTATGTTGTAAAGTCTTATGTCAACGTTCCTGTTCTTGGCGTATTCAACTGTTTTGTTATCTGGTCTTATGTTAAAACCTATAATAATGGCATTTGATGCACTTGCTAAGACTATGTCACTTTCTGTTATTGTACCTATGCCACTTCTTATTATTTTTACTTTAACTCCTTCTACATCTAATTTTAGTAAAGAGTTCTTTACAGCTTCTTCACTACCTTTTACATCTGTTTTTAAAACTATATTTATTTCTTTTGTTCCATCACTTATTCTATTAAATAGATCATCTAATGACATTCCTCTTCTATCTTTGGAACTATCAATTGCTTGTTTTTCTTTTCTTTCTTCTGCAATTGATTTTGCTTTTTTTTCAGAATCAAATACCATGAATTTGTCTCCAGCTTGTGGGCTTTCTGATAGGCCTGTTATTGTTACTGGTGTTGATGGAGATGCACTTACTAATGGTTCGTTTTTGTCATTTTTAAGAGTTCTTATTCTTCCATAAGTTGTTCCTACTACTAAATAATCTCCAATTCTTAATGTTCCATTTTGAATAAGTAAAGTACTTATTACTCCAGAATTTTTATCTAATTTACTTTCTATTACAGTACCTATAGCGTATCTATTTGGATTTGCTTTTAATTCTTGTAATTCACTTATTAATAATATTCTTTCTAATAAATCATCAATACCAGTTCCAGTTTTAGCAGAAATATTTACAAACATTACATCTCCACCCCAAGCTTCTGGCATTATTCCGGCTTCAGCCATTTCTGTCATTACTTTTTCTGGATTTGCATCTGGTTTGTCTATTTTATTTACTGCGACTATAATTGGTACACCTGCTGCTTTTGCGTGATCTATTGCTTCTTTTGTTTGTGGCATTACT
>AUXO015642344.1_pt1 | contig 10351 bp, 18 predicted proteins | sample 768731 | NCBI WGS metagenome assembly AUXO01 (sample SAMN02715735, study PRJNA202380) | gut metagenome | biome: sheep rumen | host: Ovis aries | place: New Zealand: Palmerston North | reverse complement strand
CCACATAATAGTATCTCTTATTTCAAATCCTGCATCTTCAATAGCACAAGCGATTCTATGAAAAGTTCTACTACCACCAAATGCTAACAAGTACCCACCTGGTTTTAACACCTCATAACATTTCTTCCAAGTATCTGTTTGAAATGCTATTCCTGAAGAATCCCAATTTTTTGACATAAAGTTTAACTCATATGGAGGGTCAGTAATTATACTATCAATAGTTTCTTTATCTATCACTTCAAGTAAATCAAGCATATTTCCATAATAAAGTTTATAATCTTTATTTTCACTATATATTTTCATTTTTACTTATCTTCCTTGTTTGCTTCTACAACTTTATATGGAATCAAATATGCAATTACATCTGCCATAACTATTCTTGGCATAGTTATTATTAGAGGCATTATAGGGATGTTCTTAATATCTTTTTCATTCTTTAAAGCATCTAAAAATTTCTTTGCTTGTTTTCTTTCCTTTATAGAATATTCCTTACATTTGTATATTTTCTCTGCTTCATCACTATTAATTATCTCAATTAGTATTTCTTTTATTTTTTCACTTGTATACATAATCTACTCCTTAAAAAAATCGCCACCAAACTCACTATCACAAACTCGTGGCATATTAGATTTTATAGAAAGTAGGTGACTTATTTTGTCTTGATTAGAATAATATAGGAGGTTTATTCTATGAATACTATTGATAGTTTTTAACTTCCCTACTTTAACATTTGTCTTAATTTATATTTAAAATGATTTTTGGTAGTATTTCTCATTACTCTACCACAATATGTGCATATCTCTTTATCCTTCCATGCAGGTATGGGCATTGTATGACTACATACACATTTTACCATATTATCACTTGCTTCTTTGTCCATCTTGCATCTATCAGTATCTACTCTCTTTTTACTCATTACCATATTCCTTGTCAATTTGATTTTGTATGATTCTTATTTCTAATTTAATTGAATTTATTGCTTCTAGGTTTGCTTTATAGATTGCCTCGTTACATATTTCTTTATATTTCAATTTTGCTATTTCTTGTTTCCCTCTAGCAACATCATATGCTAATGTAACTGCCATTCCACTATCTTTAAGTCTTACTAATTCTTTTGCTAATTCAATTCTATAATTAGTATATGCTTCTGCATAATCTTTAGATGTCTTTCTAATATTCTTTAGAGTAACTTCTAATTTATTTAATTTATCTTGCAATAATTCATATAAATCCATTTTAATCACCAATTAGAAGGGCAAATCCATATCATCAGAAAGTTCTACATCACCATTAAAATCTTCATATTCATCATATGATGTTTCTTCTTTTTCACTTGATTCTTCTTTTTTCTTTGTTCCTAAAAAGTGAACACTTGTTCCTAATACATCTATTTTAGTTCTTCTAGTTCCATCTTGTGTTTCATATGAACTTGATTGGATTCTTCCACTAATTGCTAATTGGTCACCTTTATGAACATACTTACATACATTCTCTGCTTGTTTATTCCAAATAGTGATTGGGATAAAATCAGTTCTTTGTTCACCATTTGCATTTGGGATTCCGTTGATTGCTAAATTAAATGATGTAACACTTGTTCCATTAGCAGTTGCTCTTAATTCAGGGTCAGTTGTAATTCTTCCTAATAAAGATACATTATTCATGATTTTCCTCCTTTGGTAAAGTTATTACCAATCTATCATAACTTGCATTTGTTATTGCTATATTTCTTTCTTTCTTTTCAAGATATTGTTTATACATTTGTGGTTGTTCTTCCATAAACTTCACCATATTAAATTCTTCAACTTCTCTTTTCTCAAACTCTGCTTTCTTTCCTATTGAGCAAGTTATTTGAATACCTTTAGGTGTTGTCCATTTAACTTGTGATAAATCATTTTCTTTTCCTAAATCTACCATTTGTGATTTTAATTTCTTTTTTAAATCATCATATTCTTTTGTGTATTGATTGATAAGAACAATCTTATCTTCAAATTCATCTATTTGTGCTAATAAGTTATTATCTTTTTTTTCTTCAAATGTTGGTATAAATTCTTCCATCTTATTTTCCTACTTTCTTTGGTAATTTATCTTGATTTTCAATTGCATTCTTTAATTGCTTAATTGTCATAAAATGAATATCATTTTCTTTTAGTTTATACATCTTACAAATTTTATCATAGTCTAATTCATTATCATCAATTATTTTTTGTAATTGAGTTTCTAATTTTAATTGTTCTTTTTGATTCTTTTCAACTTCTTTTGGTTCTTGATTCTCAATTGCATTTTGAACTTCTTCTGCACTTGATACACTTCCATCAATACCAAATCCACACATTCCTAGTGCTCTACCTACTGCACTAGTTTCACAATTTTCAATGTATGATGTTTTATTTATGAATGTACTATTTTCTTTTTCATAAGCAGTTCCTGTTGCTAATTTGTATAATTCATTTCCTTCTCGATATCCAACCACTGCTCTAAAAATACATACACCATTTTCATTGCTTACCATTTCAGTTTCAATTACACCTTGTGGATAAACCATTCTAAATGCTTTGATTCTTTGATTTACTTCTACATAAAGTTTGCCTTTGATGTCAGTTGTTTTGATTGTTTCATTCGCTTTTTGAATTTGTTCGTATAAATTTTCTTTCATTTTCATTACCTACTTTCCTTCTAAACTCATTATACCATTTTAGCATAATGACTACAATAAATTTTTGCCATATCTTCTAATAAAATCTTCTTTGCTTTTGTGATATGTATTAATCCATTTTTGTTCTGCTATTTCTTTAAGTTTTAAATCTAATTTGTGATTAAAGTGTACTCCTTCATTGCTTAAATTGTGATGTCTACCACATAAATAGACTACTAATCCATCTTCTATTGAATTTTTTCTATTTCTACCAAACCATACTTCATGAATATGTATGTTTTGTATCAATCCACATACATAACATTTCTTTTCGTTTTGAATTATGCTATATCTTTTCATTTGAATAGTAAATCCCAATCTTCTTGTAATGCTTTAAGTTCTTCATCATCTATTTCTTCAGATTGTGGTTCTTTTGATAGACAACTAGGTGTGATTCCTTCTTTTCCCCATCTTTTTATTTTTTCATCTTGTGTAAGTGGTTCATCACAAATTTCATTAAGTGCTTCTTTGATTCTTGCTACACTTGGGAAGTATTTATCTTCTTGAATTATTTTTATGATTGCTCTTTCTAAATAAAGTGAATCTTCATTTTTTAAATTTTCTTTTAGCATTTGATAATGTTCATCATCTTTTGTTTTATTAAAATTTGTACATAATGTTGAATATAATTTTCTATTCATCTTCACTATTCCAATCTATTTCTTTGCATTCTTTCTTTTGTTCTTCAATATCACTAGGTCTTTTATAACCTTTACTTTGCCAATTTTTTAAAATACCATTTATGTATTTCATTGTTTTTACATTTCTTAATACTGATTCTTCAAATGCCTTAAGAATCATTTCATCTGAAAAATTTTCTCTCCATTTAATAATTACATCATATTCAGTTTTAGTTATACTATGAATATTATTATTAAAATAATTAATTAAAATTTCAATATTATTATTACTATTACTATTACTATTTCTAGTATGATTATCATATGATAAATCATATGATTTTGTTATGTTTTCTTTATCTTTATCATTTGTTTTAGTTTTACCTAACTTATTTTTACTTCTTGATTCACAATATTTTTTTCTTTTAATTATTTCTTTTTCCATTCTAGGATTATAAAATAATCCATTTTCATCTTTAACAAATTTTTTTATTACCAATTTATCTTTAGTCACTTGATTCATTTGTTCTTTTGTTAAATGTCCTAAAATATATTGATAACATAACAATCTAATATATGCACCACATTGTTCATTAGACCAAAAAGTAGTAGAACTAATAAAATCATTTGGATACCATAAAATTGCAGGATTATTCATTTTTATTTAATCCTTTCTTTTTTATATATTCAGTAATTTTCATTGCACATTCTATTGGTTCATTATATATTTGTGTCCCACTAAATCTAATTACATCATAACCATTTAGTTTTAAATTATTTTCTCTTTCATAATCATAATTCACTTGTTTTTTTGTTAAATGATGATATTCAAACCCATCACACTCTATTATAAGTTTAAAATCTTTTCTTAAAAAAACATTAACCCACTCATCATATTCCACATAAAAATCTGCAATGTATTTTTTATCATCTATATCAATTTCATGTTGAACATCAAATTGAAAATTTCTTTTATATTTTACATTACAAATACTTATTGCAACTAATAGTATTTGCTCAATTGGTGATTTAATCCACTCACAATTATCTGCAATTCTCATCATAACATCTTCGTTTATTGCTTCTTCTTCAAACAATAATTCTTTTGCTCTTTTTGGTAGACTTTCAAATGCTTCTAAATAATAACTTATGTATTTTTTATTCATAAAATCCTCCACTTACTATCTTTTAATCAACATCTACATCAACAATGTCTGAATCACATATATAATCTTTGATGTTTTCTTTAATATCTTCTTCAAGTTGTTCCCATGTCCAATCTTTTGGTACATCAGTTTTGACTTTATAAGTAACTATTATTTCAATTGTCTTTTGTTCAGTTTCTTCTTCACTTGGAGTTGGATAGTCACTCACCATAAGACTTGTTTCCACTTTATCTCACCTACTTTCATTACAACAAATGTAAATCTTTTTCAAATCAATGTCAATAAAAAAAGAGATTATTTTCTATTTTTTATAATCTCTCTTATGTACGAACTCAAACTAATTCCTTTTTTTGTTGCTTCCTTTTGCAATTTATCCTTTGTTTCCTTGTCTATTGACAATAGAAATGTTTGTCGATTCTTGATGTGCACTTTGTTCACATTTATCATCCCTTCCTATGTAGTAAATTATTGCTTTCATTTCTCTTATTATCTCATCTTTACTCTTAATTACCCTTTTATTCTTGTTTTTAGGTATCTCTCACATTAGTTTTTGTCTTTCTAATATATTTATACCTTTTTATTAAAAGTGTCTTAAAATTGATTTAAACCTATAAATCAAATAGTGATGTTTGACCACTTATATTTTTGCTTTGATAACTATTTTCTACATTATGCTTATTTATTTCATTTTGACCTCTAATACTTTCATTCATATAATTATCTAATCTTTTCTTTGTCATCTTTAAATATTTTTCACTTATGTCTATGCCAATATACTTATGGTTTAATAATAAACTTGCCACTCCTGTTGTTCCACTACCATTAAAAATGTCCATAATAGTTTTCCCTTCTTCATCATCAAATATAGAATAAATTGCCCTTAATGGTAATTCTAAAGGAAATGGTGCGGGGTGTTCATTTTTTTGTTCAACATTTATTTCCCACACATCTCCTAATATAGAATGGTTAGTTTTAATTTTAGGTATTTTATTTTTATACATAAAATATATATTTTCATACATATCTCCGTATGCTCCTGTTGTATAATTAAAACATTTTTTTCTATACCAAATTATATTTTGCCTTATTTTCCATTTTGTTTTTAATAATATTTCTATTGGGTTTCTATATTCTTCATCTTTAAATTTATCTTTATGATTATAAAATAAAAAACCTTCATTTTTCACAATTCTATAACATTCATTCAAAACATCAATTTGCCATTTGCAATAATCTTCATATTTTAGATTATCTTCCCAATTATCATATTGTAATTTAAAATCTCCTTTACTATTAGATAAATCAACATTATATGGAGGTGATGTAAATATCATATCAACACTTTCACTTGGAATTTGTTTTAATACTTCTATTACATCCCCTAAATATAATTTATAATCTTCATTTTGTGCATATGTTTCCATTTTTCACCAATTTATTTTGTCTTTCAAATAATCTTCATCAAATTTTCTTCCTTTTAACATTTGAGTTAATATGTCTATCATATCTCTAGTTAATTGATATTGATGAATAATCATCCAATCAGTTTGTTTTTCGTATTCACTATAAAATATTTCTCTTATTAATTTCATTTTTTCTTCTAAATTAAGTTCTTCTACTTGTTTTTGAATCTCATATATTTTTTCAATATTCATAATTACTCCTTTGGCATTTCATATACAATTTGTCCTGCTTGTTTTAATTCCATTTCAACTTGTTGTGTGGAATGTACTAATATGTTTTGTGACATTTGTTGAATAAAATTATCATCATTATAGTCTATTTTAGGTTCTTTATATATTACTATTGGTTGTAATATTTTTTGTATTTCATCTAATACTTCTAATGCTCTTTCTTTAGTTTCATATTCTCCTAATTTTACACATATTTTCCCATAACCTACTAACTTTTTATCATATTCAATACCAATACTATTGATTTTTGTTAATGCTAGTCTATCTTGACTTCTTATCCATAATTCCATATCTATTTTTCCCCCTCTGATTCAAATTTCTTTCTTAAATAAATAATATCTTTTCCTAAAGTTTCTTCATCTTGCTCTTTTAACCAAGCATAGAAATAATTAGATGTAGCATTATACAATGTTGATAATTTAGGTTGATTTTTATGTGCAACTTGTTCTTTAATTCTCCTCATCAATTTCCAAAAATTGTAATATGGGAATTTTAATTTAGTCATTATATTGCCATTTTCTATTACAACTCCTTCAATATCTTTGTGAGTCATATTTTCTTCATTCGTATTTTCAAGATACCATTTGTGAAATTCCCTTACATCATCAAATTCTTTATAAATTGTTTTACATTCACAATTGATTTCTTTAGATAATCTTTGAACTTCTTTATATGGTTCTTTTCTAAATTCATAATCATTATGAATAATATCTAATAATACAATTTTAGATTTATCATATTCAATTATATGTGGGTCATTTTCAATATCTATAACTTCAAATGTTAAAGATACATCATTGTTCTTTAAATAATCTTTTAACTTTTCTTTATCAATGTCACTATTATCAAATATAGTTTTAAAGTATGTTGCAAACTCTCCTTCATTTGTAGATTTACTTGCTAAAAATAAATCATCATTTACATATGACATGATTCCTAAAAAACCATTTTCTTTTTTGTAACAAGTAATCTTTCCTTTAAAGATTTGTAACAAGTGTTCTAATCTAGTTTCATCTCTTTCATTTATGTTAAAAAATTTAGAATAACCTCTAGCAACAACTTTATCTTTTTCAGTATCTACAAATAAACCTCTAGCAGTACAAGTTAATCCATCCCATTTTTTGCTAAAGAAAGCATCTCTAGTGAAATTAAATGAACTAATATTATTATCTAATTTAGTTTCTCTTATATATTTAGAACTTCTTAATTGTTCTATCATAGGTAACAATGCTTTACATTCTCTATATTCATTTACTACTTTAGGTTGTTCATGATATTCATTTTTAATTTTTATCATGATTGGTTCTAAATCATGGCATAATTGTAATACTTTCAAATTACCACCAAATTCAATTTTACCTTCTAGGTTATATGACTTTTCTTCATTGTCTATTTCAAATGTGTTTCTATGACCATGAACTTGAATCATATCAGTATATTTTTCATTTTCACTAAATACTTCATCAATTTGAGTGTTATAGTCACCTACACCATTTATCATTTGCTCTGTAGATATAAGTAATAATTCTTGTGGTATATAATTTATTCCACCATGACTTACGAAATATCTATGATTATCAAATTTGAAAAATGCCATTTGTCCTAATTTTCTATAAAACTTTTTTATATTTTTCTTATCAATATCAACTAATTCCACCATTGTCTTATTTAAAAATGTTCTACTTTTGATATTGTCATATTCATCTAGTGAATAATAATTTAACCATTTTTCATGATTACCTTCCAAAAATAAAGTATTTTTGTATTCACTCATTTGCATTAAATATTCTAGTGTTTCTTTATTTTGAATACCTCTATCAATGTAGTCACCTACAAATATATAGAAATCATTTACATCATATGGATATTCTTCAAAATATTTTTTTAATGGTTCAAAGCATCCATGAATATCACCAAATATATGAATCCTTTTATATTCGCTAAAATCAAATAATTTAGCACCTATTTCTTCCCAAAAATTATCTTTATTTACTTCAACCCATCCACTTGTTTTTGATTGTGTTCGTAACCTTGAATACATCTTTTCAATAACACTATCAGGTACTATTTTATAATCTTTTCTTAATTGATTTCTTCTTTTGCATTCTTCTATTGGCACATCACTAAAATCTACATAATATCTTCTATATCTATATCTTTCACATAAATTATTATATCTACTAAAATCACTTGACCTACTATGTGTTGCATCTATTACTACAAATTCTCCTCTTTGCATTCTTTTTTCTAATAATTCAAATAATAATTGCCACACATACCCATCATTAGTTTGACTTATAGTTCTAGTTGTTTTTTCAGGTACTAATATAGGTGATTCTACTAATAACCTAATAGAATCTGCAGACAATGTATAATTTTCTAAATTCATTTTCTTAATCCATGTGGACTTACCACTTCCAGGACTACCTCTTAAAATAACTAATGTTCTCATTTTATTTACCTCCGTTCACTTTTCTATCTTCCGTTCACTTTTCTATCTTCCGTTCACTTTATCTATTATTTCATTTAATTTTAATGCTGTCTTTTTTAAACTATTATTTCTTTTAGGGAAGTTAGAAACATCAATTTTTTCTATCTTCTTATTTTCTCTTGGTGGTGACCATCTTGATAAAACTTGTATTTCTTCTTTTGGTGTATCTTTATAATAATCAAGATAATTTTCTTTTACAGGTATACTATTCTTTTTAATTATATTTCTTACGGCTTGATTTTCTTCTTTACCAAAATGTTTAAATGTATCTTCTATGAAAAATTTCCATTTATAACCACCTGCACTTAATCTTTCACCTCTACAACAAGCACCTATACTTGTTCTATTTATTCCTGTAAAATCTTGTGCTTCATACGAAGATTTATAAGTTCTTATATAATTATCGTTCATATCATATTGTTCTACTGATTTATAATTATTACCATCTATTCCTATTTCATATCTTTTCAAAACATTTTCTTGTGGGGTAACCATTTCAAGATTTTCTAATCTATTATCAGTTTTTATTCCATTAATATGATTTACCTGTAAATCTTCGCTATAATCTTCCATAAATGTTTTTGCTACTAATCTATGAATGGTAAGTGTTTTATGTTTTACATTGTTATTTGATAAAAATACATATTCATAACCTGAATTATTTATTCGTTTTTTTAATAATTTACTTGTCCTTTTATGGTTTCTATCATCACAATATTCCTTTGTTCTTATATTTCCTAATGTAGATATTTCATAATTATCAAAGTCTTTTATTGTTTTCCATTGTTCATCATATAATATTTCTACTTCATCATTGAGCATCTCAGGTACTATATATTCAAATAGAAATTGTGTATCACCATTATACTCTCTACAATAAAATGTATTATCTTTATGTTCCCAAATAGTATCTTCATCAAATAATTGATAGTCGTGTATAATTATTTTTTTAGGTAATACTTCTTTGTTTACATACATTTGCATTAAATCAATTACTTTCATTTTCTTCTCCTTTTGGCATATATTCTTTTATCAATTCTTCATAAGACATATAATTTACTACAGGTTTATCAGTTAATAATGATTTTATTTCTTGTTTCTTATCTTCTACAATGTCTTGAATAACCCATTTTTCTAGAACATCATAACTTACCCATCTATCAAATAAAAAGTCATCAATTATAGTAGAATAGATATTCCACTTATTATCTTTTTTAGTATAAATTCTACTCATCTTATCCTCCAAAATATCTTATCTCGCCATTGTTATCTTTATATACATTACCTTTATCTATTGCATAATCATAATTTATATTCATAACATCAAAATCATTATTTATTGTTGCTATAACAATTTTAGTTTTTTCTTCATAAACAATAATGTTATAACCTAATAATAGTTTAATTGCTAATTTAATTCTATTTATCATTATTCTTCACTTCCTTTTCTAATATATGGTTCAACATCACTGACATCTCTTAACCAAAACCTACAAATTATATATTTATCAATAACATCATATATGACATCAAAGTTATAATTAATATTATCGTTATACTTGTCAAATAATTTATAGTATAATTTATTAGAATTAAAAAATGGTTTTTTAACATAAACATCTAAATATCTACCATTCTTAACAAATTTTTTAATTTTCATATACCTCAACATTTCCTTCTTCATCAGT
>AUXO013402672.1_pt1 | contig 10351 bp, 10 predicted proteins | sample 768731 | NCBI WGS metagenome assembly AUXO01 (sample SAMN02715735, study PRJNA202380) | gut metagenome | biome: sheep rumen | host: Ovis aries | place: New Zealand: Palmerston North | reverse complement strand
TCATGGATCAGGTCAAAGCGTTAGCAGATGGTACAAAGGTTCAGTACATAGGATGGATTCAATCATCGGATTCCTACGACTACTTTGAAGCTGCGGATTTGGTGGTGTTCCCTGGTAGACACAGTGTGATGTGGGAGCAGGTTACCGGACAGGGGAAGCCGATGCTGGTTAAAGACTGGGAAGGCACACATCACGTGGACCTTGGAGGAAATGTACGGTTCCTGACGAAGGACAGTGTCGAGGAGATTCAGGATGAGATCGAAAACTTGTTAGATCATCCAGAGGAATATCGAAGGATGAAAGAAGTTGCTGAAAAAGAGGGAATGAGGGTTTTCTCTTATAAAGATATTGCAAAGAGAAGTATTCGATCATAAGGTTGGGGAGCAAGAAATGGAACTGAGTATCATTGTCCCAGTTTACAATGTGAAAGATTATCTGAAACGTTGCATAGAATCTGTGATGAAGCAGGAATATACAGATTATGAATTGATTCTTGTAGACGATGGGTCTACGGATGGCAGTGGAAAGCTCTGCGATGAACTGGCGGAAGCCAATGATCGCATCAGAGTCAATCACAAAGAGAACGGAGGGCTATCTAGTGCACGGAATGCTGGTCTTGAGGAGGCTAAAGGGAAGTACATCATGTTTCTCGATAGCGACGACTGGATTGAAGACGGATGCCTGCAAAAGTTTTCAAAAATCTTCCCTAACAACTATGATCTGATAATGGGAAAAGCGTGGACCATTGATGACGATGGAAAAAAAAAGGAAAAAATCGCATATAGGATTCCTTCAGGAGTTTACGCTATACCAGATTCGATTGCAGAATTTACTGCTGGAGAAGTAAGCTTCTGCAGTCAATTCTATATATATAGAGCGGGCTATGTTAATAAACATTCACTGAGATTCCTTGATGGAATACTTCACGAAGATGAGTTGTGGATGCCGAAAGCGTTGCTTAAGGCTGAAACTATATATGTGAGTGATGTTTTTTTCTATTATCATTACGTGAGAAAAGGCTCTATCATGCACTCAAAAAACTATGAAAGAAGTGCGCAATCTACAATCATCGTATGCGAAAATCTGATAAAAGAGTACCAAAAGTATCCGGATAAAATGACGGTTCATTTAAAGAATCGCATTGCAATGCTTTACATGAGAGCTGTTCCACAGTTAAATCATCCCGAGGAAGCCATGAGGATAATCGGAAGAAAGATGCCATTGCTGTATTCTGAGCCAGGAAAACAGAAACTAAAAGCAGTCATTTTCTATCTTGTGCCAAGAACATATTGCAGGTTCGTTCGTTTTCTTCGTGGGTACTAAAAATACTTTGCAAATATATCATAGGAAAAGAATATGACGATTTTAGTAAGCACTATATTCATATTATGTCCACCGCTTTTACTTTTGACAATTCCGTTGATGAGAAAAAATTATAGTAATTGGAGAAAGTATTATTGGATGTATCCGGTGCTAATGGCGCTATTGGCTTTCTCATATGCGCCAAAACCGGATTCGGGTGATTTAGTTCGGTATCTGTCTAGAATTGATACATATAGCCAATTTTCACTCAAAGGTGTCCTCGCACGTTTTTATTATAGAGAAGCTGGTGAGACAATATGGATTTGGATTGCCGCGAAACTTGGGTTACCCGGTATAATGCCGGGTATGGCTGCGGGAACAGTATATGGCGTGTCAACATACATTGCATGCGACTATGCAGAGCGCAAGGATAAGAAGTTTTTAATTAATTGGATTATTGCAAACCAGTTTTTGCTACTCCCATTTAATAGTATTGCAAATAACATATTTAATGTTACCGCGTTTGCGCTTGTGCTTCTTGGCGTTTATCGTGATTTGGTGCAGAAAAAACGGAATCTGTGGACATTATTGTTATATATTATCCCCTGCTTTATCCAGCAAGCTGCTTTTGTACTCATACTAGTTCGAATCCTTGCTGTGCCAGTTAAGAAACTGAAATATGTGGCGATTGCTATTGTTGCGCTTATGCCAAGGGCAGTAAATCTACTATATGCCAATAGAGGAGTGTTTGGTGGCAGTTCGTTTATTCTTGGTATAATAGAGAGAGCAAACTATTATCTGAATGAAACAACCGATTCTGAATATGCTATTCGTGTGCAAACTGTTCTATGGCATCGCCTAAATTATGTATTGAGTATGCTTTTTGCTGTAACAGTTATTTGGGGTGTTGTAATGTTATGGAAGGCAAAAAGAGAAGAGCATATTCTCATTGATAAGCGTGAAAATACATTTTTGTCCTTCCTATTCCTTGTTGCAATACTGGCTATTTCTTGCGTCGCTTTCAGTGCCCCACATTATTGGCGCTTTAACCTTGTAACACAGATGGGAATAGGTTTCATTATTGTACTGCTAATGAATGAAGGGGCCAAGTCACAGTTATGGCGATATGCTTTGCTTGCAGTTGGAGTAGGTAATTTCTTTATCCAGTTTTATCGCATAATGCGGAGCGCTGTATACATCGGTCAGTGGATGCAAAATTTTCTGCTTTCGACACCTTTTCAGATTATCTATCGTTTGTTGAGATTGATATTCAGTTCATAAGGTTTTGAAAGCAGTATGTGGAGGCCTGCATGGAATTATTCAAGAAGATTAGAATTGGTAGTGAAATAGCTCTCAAAGCATCACAGATGATGTGCTACTCTCTACTGCCTATAAAGCAAAATAAAGTAGTATTTCGGAGTTATCATGGAACAAAATACAATGATAGTCCTATGTATATTTCTGAGCGACTTGTTGCTGATGCCAGGAACTCAGGTAAAGATATTGATGTCGTTTGGATTACTGACGGTAAGATTTCAACGCCCACAAGTGTCAGAACTGTTGTACAAGGCTCCAGGGAAGCTCTGTATGAACTGGCTACAGCGAAGGTATGGGTAGATAACCTAAGAAAAGATTTATGGGATAGGAAAAGAAAAGGTCAGTACTATATTCAAACATGGCACGCTGGAACAGCACTAAAAATGGTTGAAAAAGATGCGCTGGATAAGTTGCCAAGAGCGTATGTGAAGCGGGCAATCAGGGATTCTAAAATGGCAGATGTATTTATTTCTGCATCAGAAGATAATTCAAATTTGTATAGAAGTGCTTTCTGGTATGACGGGCAGATTCTTGAATATGGATGTCCGCGATCTGATATTTTCTATCAGGTTCCCACTGAGTTCAGGAGAAAAGTATATCAACATTTTCACTTAAGTGAAAATGACAAAATAGTCCTTTATGCGCCAACGTTTCGGAACAGCGGGGGACTGGATTGTTACAGCATAGATTATAAACAGTTATTGGAGGAACTTTCTAAGAAATGGGGAGGTAACTGGGTTGTTATTATCCGGCTTCATCCCAATCTCGTAGAAAAGCAAAGTGAAATCCCGTATGGAGACAGTGTTCTTAACGGCTCTTCTTACCCAGACATAAATGAAATAATCATTGCATCAGACTTATTAATCACGGATTATTCAAGTTGTATGTTTGATGCAATGGAGGCCAAAAAACATGTTATTCTGTATGCATCCGATGAAAAATCGTATATGAGTGAGCGTGGAATGTACTACCAGCTAAACGAACTTCCGTTTCCTGTGACACATGATAATACAGAACTGATAGACTGCATACGCACCTTCGATTCGGCTGAATACAGATTACAGGTCGAATCGTTTATGAGAAAACTCGGTTTTGTAAATGATGGGAAGGCGTCCGAACGATGCGCTCAGCTTATTATGAAACAAATGGGTTTGATATAGGAGCTTCCCGAAAGGAAGAGTCAATTACATATGAGCAAGATAATAGGCAAGTATCGTAAGATACCTGTACAGGCAAGAGCGTCGTTGTGGTTTTTGATTTGTTCATTCCTGCAACGAGGAATATCTGTAATAACAACCCCTATTTTCACGAGACTTCTGTCTACAGCCGAGTATGGACGGTTTAACGTTTTTAATTCTTGGCTAGGGATTGTTACTGTTATTGTAAGTTTGAACCTCTATGCTGGCGTATACACCCAGGGGTTAGTGAAATATGATAATGATAAAGCTCGCTTTTCTTCTTCCCTTCAGGGCTTGACACTGGTTCTCATAAGTGCCTGGACATTAATCTACACCCTGACGCGAGGTTTTTGGAATAATCTTCTTGAACTGACAACTGTACAAATGTATGCGATGCTGGTCATGATATGGGCAACGGCTGCATTTCGTTTCTGGTCGGCTGAAAAACGAGTTGCTTATAGCTATCGTTCGCTTGTAATAGTTACGCTCCTCGTGTCTCTGGCTAAACCTGTAATTGGTATAATATTCGTTACACATGCGACGGACAAAGTAACGGCACGAATACTGGGAATAGCTCTTGTGGATCTGATCGGTTTTACATGGATGTTCTTTGCCCAAATGATTCGTGGCAAGCATTTCTTTAATAAGGAATACTGGATATATGCTCTTGGTTTTAATCTGCCTTTAATTCCACACTATCTATCCCAAATCATTCTCAATAGTTCTGATAGACTTATGATTAAGTCGATGGTCGGAGCAAGTGAAGCTGGTATTTATAGTCTTGCTTACTCTTTGTCTCAAATAATGCTTTTATTTAACCAGGCGCTTCTGCAGACGATAGAGCCGTGGATATATCAAAAGATTAAGTCAGGTAGGACTCAAGATATTTGTAAGGTAGCTTACCCCGCTTTTGGATTTATTGGCATTGTCAATCTGGCACTGATGGCATTTGCACCTGAGGTTGTTCGCATTTTTGCTCCTGCTGAATATTATGATGCGATATGGGTAATACCACCAGTAGCAATGAGTGTTTTCTTTAGCTTCTCTTATAGCTTTTTTGCAACCTTTGAATTCTATTTTGAGAAAACAAACTTTGTGATGACAGCTTCTATTATAGGTGCAGGATTAAATCTGTTGTTAAACTGGATTTTTATCCGGATTTACGGATATTATGCTGCAGGGTATACAACGTTGTTCTGCTACATTATATTTGCTGTAGGGCATTATTATTTTATGGACCGGATCTGTAAAGAGAAGATGGACGGCATAAGAGTCTATAATACAAAGCTTTTGATGCTTATGTCCATTTTATTTGTGATTGCTGGGTTTGCGATGATGGGTACTTATTATTCCCCAATTGTTCGCTATAGCATCATTTTGATTGTGCTATTACTTGCATTTGTCCAGCGCAAGAAGATTATGAGTGTTTTGAATTCCTTTATATCACTTAGAAAGCAAGGATAATAAAAGCTGGCAGGCTGTGGAGCTGGAATAGGAAAGAGAGTAAACATGCGGAATTTTGAGAAATTGAAGATTGCTGTTGCTGGTACCGGATATGTTGGTTTGTCCATCGCAACTCTCCTGGCGCAGCATCACACCGTTACTGCTGTGGATATCATCCCAGAAAAGGTTGATTTGATCAACAAAAAGCAGTCTCCTATTCAGGATGAGTATATTGAAAAGTATCTTGCGGAGAAAGAGTTAGATCTGACGGCTACTATGGACGGGGCAAGTGCCTACACCACAGCTGATTTTGTGGTTATTGCAGCTCCTACAAACTATGATCCACAGATGAACTTCTTCGATACGTCAGCTGTTGAGGCTGTGATCAATCTCGTGATGTCCGTGAACCCAGATGCCATCATGGTTATCAAGTCTACAATTCCCGTCGGATATACACGGCATATTAGAGAGAAGACCGGTAGCCACAACATCCTCTTCAGCCCGGAATTTCTTAGAGAATCTAAGGCACTCTACGATAACCTATATCCGAGTCGAATCATCGTTGGCTGTGATGATGAGACCAGAGAAGCAGCAGAGATATTTGCCCGTCTCCTCCAAGAAGGTGCGTTAAAGCCAGACATTGACACTTTGTTCATGGACTTCACTGAAGCTGAAGCAGTCAAGCTGTTTGCCAATACCTACCTGGCTCTCCGTGTCAGCTACTTTAATGAACTCGACACCTACGCTGAGATGAAAGGACTGAACACGCAGAATATCATTAACGGCGTGTGCCTCGACCCGCGTATCGGTAGCCACTATAACAATCCTTCCTTTGGCTACGGTGGCTATTGCCTCCCGAAAGACACAAAGCAACTGCTGGCAAATTACGCAGACGTCCCAGAAAACCTGATCCAAGCTATTGTGGAGAGTAATAGGACCAGAAAAGACTTCATTGCTGACCGTGTGCTCCAAGTGGCAGGTTATCACAGTTACTCTGATGGCCGGTATGACCCGGCTCATGAGAAGCCTGTTGTGATCGGCGTGTACCGCCTTACTATGAAGAGTAACAGCGACAACTTCCGACAATCGTCTATCCAAGGCGTCATGAAGCGTATCAAGGCAAAGGGTGCCACGGTCATCATCTATGAGCCGACTCTGGAGGATGGCAGCACGTTCTACGGTTCCATAGTTGTGAACGATATAAAGAAATTTAAAGAGCAGACAAACGCCATCATTGCTAATCGGTATGATCCGATTCTCGATGATGTACAGGAGAAGGTTTATACGAGAGACCTATTCAGAAGAGATTAACCAGGAGGAAGAGATTTGAAAATCACAGTTGCGGGTGTGGGATATAGACCGTTATGAAGGCCGCAAACAAGGAAGCGTGTTTATCCCAATGCGTGATTTCCCTTGGTATAACGAGAGGGATGGACAGCTCACAAGGCTTCAAGATGCAGGGGTGATAACTAAACCTCAATTTTTTGATAATGGGGCGAATATCACATTGACACAAGCTGGCAGACATTTCTTTGATGAGTCAGAAGGAAGTATTTCGTTGACTAAAAATAAGATTTACGAGATTCTTGTAACTCTCCGTAAAGAGATGAAAATGCCAGATAATTGTTTTGGTTATGAGCGGAGAGAAGCAAATGGTGTAATAAAGTTTCTCCAGGATGAAGGCTTAATTTCAGGGGTAGGTATTGCCATGGGTGGTGCACGAAAACCACCAGCAGTTATCTGGCTCGAAGGTGCTACTGTTACGCTGAAGGGTTTACAATTCATAGAGGATTTTGAAAAGGCATTGAACGAGCCATCGAAGATAGATCTTCCCCATGAATTCATCTCGGCCTGCGTAAAGATAGCGGACAATCCAGCATCTTATGCTGATTTTGATGAAGACGGCTTGAACCGAGAGGTGCGCAATTTCCTGGATTCAGCTATTACACGCTTTGGCTACACAATTGCCGATCAAACGCAGCAGGGGTTTGGCAAAACAGACAAGAAGGCTGGAGAGCTTGATATCCGTATCAGCAAGAATGGCATTCCGGTAGCAATCTACGAAGGGTTGATTCACAAGGATAGGGAATGGTTAGAAACACATATCGATAAAGCCATCGGAAAGTATAACCAGTCTGGCTGCAAAGCCGTGTATGTGGTCGAGTTCTCAAGAAATAAAGGATTCGGCGGATTTTGGGACAATGCCTGCGATATTCTTGAAGGGCATGGCAAAGTTTGTGTTAAAGAAGAAAATACAGGTCTCCTTGGTGTAAAGATGCTGAAAGGTACCTTCGACTGGGAAGAACAAAATGGTGACTTTTACTATATTGGAGTCAATTGCCACGTCAAATAACGCCCAACACTTCCAGTTCAATCGCAGGAGACAAATAATAGAGCTGGAATGCGAAAGAGAGGAACATAATACCATGCAAATTACAGAAGCTTTTAAAGGAAAAAACCTCGTAATAACCGGCGGCACTGGCAGCTTTGGTTCAACAGTTCTGAAACATTTCCTTACTACTGACATTGGTGAGATTCGTATTATATCAAGAGACGAAAAGAAACAGGACTGGATGCGCCATACCCTGCAAGCAACCTACCCGGACTATGCTGGAAAAGTCCAGTTTTATGTGGGCGATGTAAGAAATCTTGATTCTGTCCGTGATGTTATGTACGGGGCGAACTATGTATTCCATGCTGCCGCGCTCAAAGAGGTACCGTCCTGCGAGTTCTTCCCGATGGAGGCTGTGCGGACGAATATCATAGGAACAGATAATGTGATTACAGCGGCTGTTGAAGCCGGTGTGCAGAGAGTTGTGTTCCTCAGCACAGATAAAGCAGCTTACCCGATCAATACTATGGGTATGACAAAGGCAGTCGGAGAGAAGGTTGTACAAGCTCGTGCACAGAAGGCGTTTGAGCGAGGCGGTACGGTCTTGGCCTGCACTCGGTATGGAAATGTTATGTGCAGTCGTGGTTCTGTGATTCCGCTCTTTATAGACCAGATCAAAAGAAAGGCTCCAATCACTATCACGGATCCCAACATGACGCGCTTCCTAATGAATCTCGATGAAGCTGTAAATTTGGTTGCTTTTGCGTTTGAACACGCTGAACCTGGTGATCTGTTTGTCCAGAAAGCTGATGCTTCCACAATTGGAGATCTGGCTAAAGGTGTTATGAAGGTTTTCGGCGAAACCGAATGTAAAATCATCGGCAGTCGTCATGGTGAGAAGCTCTATGAGACGCTTGTAACTCGTGAAGAGATGCTCCGTTCTGTGGATATGGGTCATTATTATCGTATTGCTCCTGATGCCCGTGGCTTGAACTACGATAAGTTTTATGTCCAGGGAACTGTTCATACCCAAGGAGATGAAGCGTATACATCTCACAACACGAATCGGCTGGACGTTGACGGCGTCGTAAAGAAGATCATGGGAACTGATTACGTAAAAGAGGAACTGGAAGGCCGTCCACACACAGTGGAGGCATAATCTGCCTATTGACAGATTTTCCCTATGAGAAGAGAGTTGTAGGAGACGGAGAGGCATTCAAAGCGGGGTGAGTTAAGATATCAGCTAGAAAACGAAAAGTAGCAATATTCCTGATATCGTTACTCTCTACGCTTTCACTTCTGTATACAGGAAATGGCATTCGTAAGCATTTCGTACATCAAAGGATGGTTCAGTATAGCCATGTCTCCGCCCGCGAGGATGGGGCGGAGAATCTCGTAGTTATGGAAGGCAATTCCGGAAGTGTGAACAAACATATGTTTATCTGAAATACTTGGAAAATGGATTCATACATATATATGGTAATAATTCTTATGATATAAACGGATGGAAGAAGTTAAGTGAATTTCAGCTTTCACCAGGTTTATATACATTAACAGGATTACGAGGATCAACAGAAAAGACAATTGTTCTTCAACTGCGGATAAGTGATGATAGTGGTTTCTATCAATACTTCAACCTGTGGGACGAAGATGTAATCTTCACAATAGAACATGAGATGAAAGCGGGTTTGAATGTGAGAGTCTATCCATTTGTAGAGAGTATAGATGTTAAAGCGAGACCTGCGGTCTATAGGGATGAGTAAGAGTAAAGAATTATTTGCCGCTTTATTAGGCATAGCCGTTGCGGTTATATTGTGGGTCACAGTATTAGGAAGAGATGACTTGAATGCCTTTGGTAACTGATTAATAAAGATTGACCAATGCGATCAACTAAAACTCAGAACATCGAGAAAGGGAAACAAGGCCACATGAACATACTAGTAACCGGCGCGGCTGGAGCATTAGGCCGCAATCTGGTAGAGAATTTGAAAGCAATCAGGGATGGAAAGAACCGGACAAGACCAAATCTGAAGATAGACGAGATTTATGAATATGACCGGGATAGCACCCTTGAGCAGCTCGATCAGTATTGTGAAAGTGCGGATTTCATCGTCCATGCGGCTGGTGTAAATCGTCCCAAGGAAACCTCCGAGTTCATGGAGGGTAATTTCGGCTTCACATCCACGCTCTTAGACTACCTGAGAAAGCACAACAACAAAGCACCGATTATGATCACATCTTCTGTTCAGGCAACACTCTCGGGCCGTTTTGGTAATTCTGAGTATGGTCGCTCTAAACTCGCCGGTGAAGAGTTGATGTTCGAGTATGGTGCGTCCACTGGTGCTCCTGTGTACGTCTACCGCTTTGAGAACATGGTAGGCAAGTGGATAAGACCACGGTACAACAGCGCGGTCGGTACCTTCTGCTATTGCATCGCCAGGGAAGAGCCTATTACCGTTAATGATCCCTCTGTCCTGATGGAGATGGTTTTCTTCGATGATATCTGCGAAGAAATCTATGACGCGATGGAAGGCCATCCACATCGATGCCATTATGAAGGTGTGGAAGCAGTTCCGGATGAAAACGGTCGTTACTGCCACTGCCCGGTGAAGCATAAAGCTACGCTTGGGGAGATCGTTGATCTTCTCCATAAGTTCCATGACTTCCCGCAGGATTATATCATGAGTTCCTTGATGCCTGGTTCTTTTGAGAAGAAGCTATATGCGATGTATCTCAGTTACTTGCCTCGTGAGAAGACAGTCTTTGATTACAAGATGAA
>AUXO017772781.1_pt1 | contig 10352 bp, 8 predicted proteins | sample 768731 | NCBI WGS metagenome assembly AUXO01 (sample SAMN02715735, study PRJNA202380) | gut metagenome | biome: sheep rumen | host: Ovis aries | place: New Zealand: Palmerston North | reverse complement strand
AGGTAGCTTTGGCTTCCTTCCGATTGTTTCCACATTGGCTTGGGGCCTTGGATACTTTGGCATGCCCCACATTCTGCTCCGTTTTATGGCTATCCGTGATCCGGAGGAGATTAAGATATCCAGAAGAATTGCTTCTGTATGGGTAGTTCTTTCCATGGGCATTGCCGTCCTGATCGGTATTATCGGTTACAGTGTATCTGCAGCAGGTAAGATCCCCTTCCTGACAACAAGTTCCGACTCTGAGACCATCATCATCAAGATGGCAGGCCTGATGAGCGAGCATGGTATACTGTTCGCTGTCATCGCCGGAGTTATCATGGCAGGAATCCTCGCTGCAACCATGTCCACTGCTGACTCCCAGCTGTTAGCAGCTGCCAGCAGTATGTCCGAGGACCTTGTGAAAGAATTCTTCGGTGTCCGTCTGAAAAAGTCCACTTCCATGGTCGTAGCACGTCTTACTGTAGTCGGCATCGCTGTCATTGCGATCATTCTTGCCTGGAATCCGAACAGTAGCGTCTTCCGTGTGGTTTCTTTTGCCTGGGCGGGATTTGGCGCAGCTTTTGGCCCGATCATGCTTCTGGCCCTTTTCTGGAAGAGAAGCAACCGGGCAGGAGCTACATGCGGTATGATCGCCGGTGGTCTGATGGTATTCGTATGGAAATACCTCATTGCACCTAAGGGCGGCGCGTTTGCCATCTATGAATTGCTCCCGGCATTCCTCATCGCTCTGATCGTCGACGTGATCGTTTCCCTTGTTACTGCGGAACCGTCCGCCGAGATTCAAAGTACCTTTGATAAAGTGAAAGCAGACATGTAAAAATCTGATAAGTGAAATGATTATAGAAGGCCGGTACGAATTATCGTACCGGCCTTTTTCTGCGGATTCTAAAGATGATACTCTACAGCAGGATGTTTTTACTGAAAGAACAGAATAATCCAATTACAAGAATTATATTTTACAAGTGAGATAGTATATTTTGATATATTATATATATTGTGATAATAAGATTTTTCGGACTACAAATATGTGTTAAAAATTACAAATACTGATTTCGATTTATCATGTATAAACAAAAGACATCTTATCATAAAGTGTTATGGTTGTTTTCAATGGAAAAATGTTATAATTTTAAATAAATTCTTTTGAGTTCGATTATTGGAAAATATAGGATGTCATCAAAAAATATGGGGTTAAAACAAGCATGGACAACGCAATGATTGAAAATAGAAACAAAGAAGTCAGCCTGATTGGAATATTCGGTACAGAAACGATTGAGATCCTCCAGAAGAAGATTGCAGATGCCACAGGGTTTTCTGTATCTACCATAGATTACAGGGGGGAGAGAGTGGTGCCGGGATATTTTCAGAAAGATTTCCTCAGACACAGACCACACAAGGCGGATGATGCCACGTCCCGTATGACGGAAGCCCTATCGTCTGCAAGGGCAGCCATCACGAATCTTCCATACATTTTTGAGGGGGAAGACGGGCTGGTAAAAGCCGCATTACCCATCGTGATAAATGATCAGTATCTGGGGGCTATGATCTGCGGTTATGTTCATTGCCTGGATAAAGATTATACGGATCCTTCCACCGGGGAAAGACTCATTCATAATGATAACCTTGTCGCCGGCAAGACGGACAAACAGGATAGCGAGGAACAAGTGTCAGTTTATACGGCAGAGAAGATCGGCAATCTGACAGATTTGATCTATTATATGATCAGTCAGATGTGCCAGAAAGAAAACTATGTGCTGAAACTGGGCATCTCCGAGCATAATAAAGTCCACCTCTGGGATCTCAGGAAAAAGAACCGTGAACTGAAAAAAAAGCTGAAGGAGACAAAACTGATCTCTATGAAGAATAATATCCAGCCACAGGTTCTGCTGAATATGTTAGTTACTTTATCCAGTTTTTCCATCATTGAAAATGCCCAAAAGACACAGGAACTGATTGAAGTATTTACTTCTTTTCTGAGATATTATGTTGAATTCGGCAGGGATTATGTACCCCTGGAGCAGGAACTGTATCAGATTAAAAAATACCTGGATGTACTGAAGGACAAATACAGCGAACGTATCACGGTGCAGATGAATTCCTCAAAGGAAGACAGCACACAGCTTATGCCCAAGCTGATCTTGTTCCCTCTTGTTGAGTACATGATCAATTTTGGTATATTGAATCGCAATTATCGGGGTATCATACATATCGACACCGAATACACTGAGGATCGTTGTGTCGTAACGATGCAATTTGAGCATACCAGCAAGTATCTGAAGAGTGTAGGATACCTCAATGAATCCGGTAATGTTCTCGATGAGAGAGCCTACCTGGAACAGCTGAATCTGCTGGAACAGAGAGTTGCTTATGAATATCCGGAGAATTATAAACTGTCGATAGACCCGGATCTGATCATCCTTAATATCCCGAGAGTGATAAATGATATGGAGAATCAGAATGACAGGATTGGTGTGGAATAGACGGAATGAATTGTGGGGGTAACCGTATTGATTAAGATACTATTGATTGATCAGGAACGCTTATTTCAAAAAGCTTTTGAAATGCTGGTGGAAAGAGTGGAGAACTGCCATCTGGTGGGGGTGGCGGAAACAGGAATCGATGCCATGAAGATGGTGAAAAAGTACCATCCTCATGTGATTTTTTCCGAGATCCTTATGGGACAGGAGAATGGAATCGACATCTGCAGGGAGGTCAGAAGTTCCTTCCCGGATATCTCCACCTATATCTTAACGAATTATCGGAATCTCAATCTGATGAATAAGGCCATATCTGCCGGAATAGATAATTACCTTCTGAAGCCCATCACAGCACAGCGCCTGTCCGAGCTGTGCATGGAAGGGGATCACCAGACGGTGGAAGAGGATGAAAGCCTTAGAGAGCTCCTGCAGTCTGTTGAGGACAGGAACTACAAGAAATCCTACGATACGGCGAAAACATATATGCGCCATCTCTTTGATGATGTGGATCTGTCTCTTCACAGAGATACGCTGAAAGTGACAGCCTCCAAATTGTTCTACATTATTCCCGGCATGGACTATTCCCAGAAGAAGTATTATCTTCAGAAGTACAGACTCAGCTCCAAGACCGTGTCGGATCCCGTACTATGCTACTGCTGGCTGGTCCAGATCATTACCGAGGTTTATCGCCAGATCTGTGCCATGAAATATTCTTACATGAATAAAGTCCTTCAGTATATTGAAAATAATATAAATGATGAGATATCTTTGACGGAACTGGCGGATTATGCCGGGGTGAGCAACGGGTACCTGAGCAGAATCTTCAAGAAGTATTATCAGATCAGCGTGGTGGATTACATCCATCTTCGAAAGCTGCTGGCAGCCAAGAAATATATGGTTTCCAGTGAGATGAATATCTCCGATATCTCCTTCCTTCTGGGATACAGTGACGCGGGCTATTTCAGCAAGATTTTTAAGAAATATGAGAATATGAAACCATCGGCTTATATGGAGCTGTTTTAAAGAAAAAAGCAGGGGAGTTCTTCAAAGAACTCCCCTTTGTCATTCTCAGGATCATCTGACAAGGATCTGAAACCCACAGATAGCTGATTACTGATTCAATTTATATACGTTTGTCAGAATCTGGGCACATACGGATGCAGATATCTTTTTATGATTATAATCTTCTTCTTTATTAAATGCCGGCTGGGTAGCGGCGGAAACTTTTCCCTCTACCATAGTATCGGATAATACTTTGTTGGCTGCCGGTTTGGCATCAGCTTTATCATAACTGATTGCTTTGGAGGAAGACGGTTTTGTCTCTCCGCCTACAGGGATGTTGTTGAACTCAAGGACTGTCATGGTAGCTTTGGAGACAGCATCGATCAGTTGATCTTTTGTCCAGATGGCATTTGTTGCGGAAGAAATCTTACCGCTTGGAATGTAGCGGGAGATAACTTTAGCTGCAGCCTCTCTGACAACTCCTTCAATCTGGCGGATCACAGATGCGGATACTTTGCCTGTGGGAGTAAAACCGGAAACAATCTTAACAGCGGATGGTTTTGCTTCACCCTCAATCTTACGGTTGTTGAACTCAAGGACTGTCAAGGCAGCCTTACTTACAGCTTCAACCAGTTCATCTTTGGTCCAGACTTTCTTGGCATATGCTGATACTCCACCAGGTGTATTGGTAGCATCCCATGCACCTTCTGTAGCAGCGGAAGCCTTTGGATTCTTCTCAATTCTCCAAGCACCCTGTGTAGCTGTGGAAGCTCTGGTGGGCTTTGGACGTGCAACGTTAGAAAATTCTGTATTCTCATTTAAAACCTTAGCAATAGCAGCATTGATGCGGCTTTCCATTTCACGATCGATCATTTTTTTAACTCCTTCCCTTGCCATCACTCGATAGTTCTTGCAATCATAATACCTTGACTATATTATATCATTGAACTGGAAAAAAATCTGTCTAAATTAGGATAATTAATTGTTCATAAGATGGATAAATGTTATCTTATTTATTAAATAGTATAATCTTCAAGTGGAAAAATATACCATTATTTTGTTGACTGTTCCACAACATAAAGATACAATATGCTTTGTGTGAAAGGAGAGAAAAAATGGCGGAACTATATTATCTGGTATCATATTTTTTACTGTATTCTTTTCTGGGATGGGTTCTGGAAGTAGTCTATCATGTTCTTGTTGTAGGTAAAGTGATAAACAGAGGGTTTCTGAACGGTCCGGTTTGCCCAATCTATGGATTTGGTATGCTTTCGGTGCTTCTTATTCTGAAACCTTTCTCGGACAATACTTTGCTCTTGTTTGCAGGAGGAATCTTCTTCGCCACTTTGATCGAATTGATCGGAGGCTTCGTCCTCTATAAAATGTTCCATATGAGATGGTGGGATTATTCCGAAGAGCCGTTCAACCTGGGAGGATACATCTGTCTGAAGTATTCCATTGCCTGGGGATTCTGTATCGTATTTGCCATGAAGGTAGTACATCCCTTTGTGGAATTAAATGTGAAGATCCTGGACGGGGTCTTCGGCCATGTTGTGGTAGCCATCCTTTGGATTATCTTCTTCGTTGACTCTGTCATCACCGTACTTACTGTCACGAATCTAAACAAAGACTTAAAGGAAATGAACAAGATTGCCGGGCAGATAAGAAAGGTCAGCGATCATATGACCGAGAAAATCGGAGAGCATACCATCGAAGCAGATACGAAGATTCAGGGACACAGGGTTCAGGCTACTTTAGCCAGGGCTGAGATCCGGGACCGTATCGAGGAACTTAAGAAAAAGCAGGCCAAGAACAGGTTTTTCGGCTTCAACCGTTTGCACCAGGCATTTCCTCAGCTGAAACACACTTTGTATAATGAGGAACTCCATTCCCTGATCGAAGGTTTAAAAGAGAAGAGAGAAAACAACGCATAAACAAAAACACAGGGTGCCTTTTGGCTGAGGCACCCTGTGTTTTTGTATTATATTATATTTTTGGGAGGATTCTGATTAATTGATCTTTCTAGATTTCATTTCCCGGGAATTGCGGGATTCCTTCGAAACCTTTCTGAAGGTCTTCGTCGGAAGGAATGTAGTCGGACATATTTCCGTTATGGTATTGTTCATATGCAACCATATCAAAGTACCCTGTTCCGGTCAGACCAAAGAGGATGGTCTTTTCTTCTCCGGTTTCTTTACATTTCAGGGCTTCGTCGATTGCCGCACGGATGGCATGGCTGCTCTCAGGTGCCGGGAGGATTCCCTCTGTACGGGCAAACTGCTCAGCTGCCTCAAAGACTGAGGTCTGCTCCACGGAAACTGCCTCCATGAAGCCGTCGTGGTAGAGCTGGGAAAGGATCGTGCTCATACCGTGGAAACGTAATCCTCCGGCATGGTTGGCAGACGGGATGAAGCTGCTTCCAAGTGTGTACATCTTAGCCAGTGGGCAGATCATACCGGTGTCACAGAAATCGTATGCGAATTTGCCTCTTGTAAAACTCGGGCAGGAAGCTGGTTCCACTGCAATGATCCGATAATCTTTTTCCCCTCTCAGTTTCTGGCCCATGAAAGGTGCGATCAGACCACCCAGATTTGATCCGCCGCCGGCACATCCGATGATGATGTCCGGTGTGATATCGTATTTGTCGAGAGCTGCCTTGGCTTCCAGGCCGATGACGGATTGATGCAGGAGAACCTGATTCAACACACTGCCCAGAACATAGCGGTATCCTTCGCTTTGTGTGGAAACCTCCACCGCTTCCGAGATGGCACATCCAAGACTTCCGGTGGTTCCCGGATGATCTGCCAGGATCTTACGTCCAATGGCGGTGGTCTCCGATGGAGAAGGTGTGACATCTGCTCCATATGTGCGCATCACTTCCCGGCGGAATGGTTTCTGCTCATAAGATACTTTTACCATAAAAACTTTGCAGTCCAGATCAAAGAAAGAGCAGGCCATAGCCAATGCGGTTCCCCACTGACCTGCACCGGTCTCGGTGGTTACACCCTTGAGCCCTTGCTTTTTCGCATAGTATGCCTGAGCCAGAGCGGAGTTTAATTTATGACTTCCGCTGGTATTGTTTCCTTCAAATTTATAGTAGATCTTAGCAGGTGTTCCCAGTGCCTTCTCCAGATGATATGCCCGCATCACGGGAGATGGACGGTATAACTTATAATAAGTCTGGATCTCTTCCGGTATATCAACATAAGCCGTGTCATTATCCAATTCCTGCGCGATCAGTTCTTCACAGAAGATGGGAGCCAGTTCCTCAGCCTTCAGAGGTTCAAGTGTTCCCGGGTTCAGTAAAGGAGCCGGTTTGTTTTTCATATCGGCACGCATGTTATACCACTGTTTGGGAATCTCCTCTTCTGTAAGGTAAATCTTGTAAGGAATTTTTTCATTTGACATTGTTTTTTCTCCTCTCATTCTTATTCTTTATTAAAAACTTTTTGTTAATTATAACCATTGTATTATTTTTCTCCTCTCATTCTTATTCTTTATTAAAAACTTTTTGTTAATTATAACCATTGTATTGCCCGATGTAAAATGATAAAATTGGATAATGTAATAAGTTTTACTTATTATAAAAATGAACAAGAAAAGATAAAATATATTGAGACTATATTGATAAAAAAGGGGGATGGACAGTGAATCTGAATCAGTTGGAATATTTTATAAGCGTGGCGGAGACCCTGAATTTTACCAGAGCAGCTGCGAAATGTTTTATCTCCCAGACTGCCATGACCCAACAGATCCGTTCCCTGGAGAAGACAGTTGGTGTTCCCCTTTTTATCCGGGATAAACACCACGTGGAGCTGACTGCCGCAGGAAGGGTTTATCTGAATGAAGCCAGGATCATCCTGAACCGGAGCAATGAGGCACTCCGCATGGCCAGACTGGCTTCCGAGGGACTGGAGGGGGAGATAAGCATAGGATTTATCCGGGGCTATGGACAGAGTGATTTTCCGGAGATCCTGCGGGAATTCTGCAGGACCTACCCGACTGTGAAGGTTAATCTGCTCCGGGATAATATGAGTGTCCTGCTGGATCTGCTGGTCAATAAACAATGTGATCTCACTTTCACCATATCTCCTTTTCAGAGAACCCATCCGGACCTCAAGCACATTTATATGAAGAGCTATCCTGTCATGGCTGTCTTATATGACGGGCATCCTCTGGCTGGCCGGTCCTACCTTACTTATGAGGAACTGGAGGGGGAGAAATTCATCATGATGCAGCCTACGGACCGACCCAAGGATCAGATGGAAGAGTCCATGCTGATTTATGACAGAGGCGGATTCCTGCCGGATGTGGTGGGAGTAGAAGGGGATCAGGAAACGTTGCTTTTGATGATTTCCGTTGGAATGGGAATCAGTATCCTGCCGGAATATATCATACGGCCATACCAGAAAATGAAGGATATCAGGATACTTCCCATGGTAAGAAAAGACGGTTCTGCGGAGACGGTTGACTTGGAAGTAAACTGGTCCGGGGAGAATGAGAATCCTGTCCTGGAGAAGTTTCTGACCATGCTGACATAAACAAGGATCGGAGGAAGAATGAATCGAAATCAGATTTTTAAAATATACGGGAAAAATTATAAAGAGATGACGAAAACCCTGCTTGAAGCATCGGACCTTGGGTCCATGCTGGATCCGGAGACCAGAATCGGAATCAAACCGAACCTGGTAACACCGACTCCTGCGGAATACGGAGCGACTACCCATCCTGAACTGGTAGCCGGAATCATAGAATTTCTGCAGGAGAAGGGATGCCACCATATTGTGATCATAGAGAGTTCCTGGATCGGGGATAAGACTTCAGAAGCCTATGAGTATTGCGGCTATCGGAATATCACTGAGAAGTATCATGTGGATTTCATAGATGTACAGCAGGAAGCATACGAGACATACGATTGTTCCGGCATGAAACTGAAAATATGTAAACGGGTGGAGGAGATTGACTTTATGATCAATGTCCCTGTGATGAAAGGGCATGGACAGACCAGGATCACCTGTGCACTCAAAAACATGAAAGGTCTGATTCCCAACATAGAGAAAAGACATTTTCATACCATGGGCCTTCACAAACCCATAGCCCATCTGTCTACAGGGATAAGGCAGGATTTTATCGTGGTGGATCACATCTGCGGGGATCTTGAGATGGAAGACGGTGGAAATCCGGTGGAGACAAACTGCGTGATGACTGCTTTGGATCCGGTGTTGGTGGATTCCTATGTCTGCCACCTGCTGGGATATGATATCTCGGAAGTGGAATATATCGGCCTGGCGGAAACACTGGGCAGCGGATCTTCCGACCTTGATTCATGTATGATCTCAGTTTATGAAAGGGATGAATCCGGAGATATCAGGTTAGACAGAGAATTCCCTGCTCTTGGGCAGGATGATTATGAGGAGAAGAGTGACTATTCCGGAAATCTTCTGGAGGTATCTTATGCTATCGAAGATGCAGATTCCTGCAGTGCATGTTATGCCTCCCTTGCCCCTGCCCTCCTGCGATTAAAAAAAGAAGGACTGTATGAGCAATTGCTGGAGAATCTCCCCGGGAGGATAAGCATCGGACAGGGATTTTCCGGAAAGACAGGATATCTGGGCGTGGGAAACTGCTGCAGAGATTTTGAAAGATACGTTCCCGGATGCCCTCCGGATGAAGAAGAAGTATATCGTATGCTGTTACAATACATTAAATAAAAAACTCCCTCTTAGTGAAAAGAGGGAGTATCTTTACCCGACAATAATAAAAGCGCTGTAATTGGCACTGTCGCGAATGATTTTTTTCTGAATCTGTTTCCAGTTTACCAGATGGTATTGTTTCCTGGTTTTTTTACAATAGTTACGATTGCCGTAACTGGAATTTGCAACCACAATCCGGCCTTTCTGGTCATATCCTACAATCAGCACCCAGTGAGTGTTGTTGGAAAAAGGCTTTCCCCTGACCAGGGTCATAATTACCTTACCGTTGTCGAGAGCCTCTTTCATGATATCAACACATTGTTTTCTGCTGAAAGCTCTCGTGTTAACCGGTCTGACATTAACATGGTTTTTCTTCAAAACCTTGACAGCCTGATTCGGTTTTAAAGACTTACATCTCTTCATAGACCGGTTGGTCTGTTTTAAAACCATATTAGGATTGGAAGGTACACCGCTCAACTGGAGGGCCATGGAAGTGACACAGATACCACAACCATGTCTGGAAGCGGAAGACCGCTTCTTCCAGATCGCGTGCTGTTTCCAGATAGGTGTACTGTATCCACCCTTGCTAACGGTAGCTGCTGTGTAGGTAACCAGCTTGTCTTTGTCGGTAGTCCCATCTGCAGGATCCACCGGATAAGGAGGATAAACAGGAACGGAGGGATTTCCCGGCTTAATGGGATTCACAGGCTGTACAGGATCCTCAGGGTTATCCGGATTCTCCGGATTCAGAGGATCTGCTGAGGGGTCAGGATCTTTTCCTGTATATTCGGTTTCTGTATTCGTATCTTCAGGATTGCTGCTATCCTGGTGTTCGGTGATCACAGGATCCGAACTGTCCCTGTCATTTTTTCTGGCATCCGCTTTTAAGGGATCCAGAGACAGGAAGAATATCAAACATAAACAGGCCAGCGCCGCTTTAAGTGGCCAGCCCACAGTTGTTATTTTTCTTCTGTAAGGGAATTGTTTTCCGGGATTTGTCATTGGTTTCAATATAAGATTTCTCCTTGGTATCATAAAATGTTAAGAAAGTGTAAATAAAATATTAAACACTTTTTCTAAAATACCATATTTTTTTCATAATTTCAAGAAAAAATATGAGCAATAATTTGCTAAAATAAATATAAAAAGATTATAAAAATTCAGTGAAAGACTGAAAAAA
>AUXO017558260.1_pt1 | contig 10352 bp, 4 predicted proteins | sample 768731 | NCBI WGS metagenome assembly AUXO01 (sample SAMN02715735, study PRJNA202380) | gut metagenome | biome: sheep rumen | host: Ovis aries | place: New Zealand: Palmerston North | reverse complement strand
AAACATGACTGAGTCGTTCTGTGTGCCTACTGCGGAATCCACATCCAGAAGGTGGAACCCTTGCCCTCGCCCTCGGAACTGACTCCGATCTTGCCGTTGCACCGTTCGGCGATGGCTTTGCAGATGCTTAGCCCTAAGCCTGTGCCCTGCACGAAGTCGTTGAGCTTGACAAAACGTTCGAACACCGCCGCCTGCTTGTCCTTTGGGATACCGGCTCCCGTGTCTTCACAGTAGAAGGTGATGCCGGCGCTCTCCTCCCGGTAGCCTACCTTGATGTGGCCCTCCTTGGTGTACTTGATGGCGTTGGTGGTGAAGTTGGTCAGCACCTGCTGGATGCGGCCCTTGTCGAGTATGGCTGGGAAGGTGGGGTAGGGATTGTCCTTGATGAAAGGCACACCTGCCTCTGCCACGCGCTGTTCGAGTGTCTGGCAGATGTCGTCAAACACCTGTGAGAAGTCGCACATCTCCGGATCAACGGCGAGTGCCTGTCCCATGGTGGAGGCTTCGAGGATGTCGTTGATGAGCCGGAGCAGCATGTCGCAGTTGTTGCGAATGATGCGGATGAACTCCATGCGCTCTTCCTCGGTGTCTACCATCTGGAGAATGTCGCTGAATCCCACGATGGCGTTCAGCGGAGTGCGTATCTCGTGGGTCATGTTGGCAAGGAAGGCTGCCTTGAGTCTGCCGGAATCCTCGGCCCGTGACGTTTCTTCCTTCAGTTTCTGCTGGGCTTTCATCAGGCTCGTGATGTCGCGGATGATGCCGAAGTAGGTTCTCTTCTCTCCCGTCTTGCCAGGCAGCGGTATACCGCTGATGGAGTACCATGTGGGGCGATTGGCAAACGGGCTGCTGTAGAAGTGATGGACGGCATTGAAGGGCATCCCCTTGAGGATTTTCTCCTCAATATTCTTGTGGGCTTCCTCCAGGTTGTCTTCATACATGCGGTTGAGATAGTTGTCCAGCGACTGTATATAGTCAGTCTTACGGAGTGTACGGGTATAGGTGATCATCTTGGTGTCGAGGTCGAGCTGCCATGCAAACATGTTGCTCTTCTCCAGAAGGAAGTGCATCTGGTCTTCATAGAGTTTGATGCTCTTGTTGGTCTTTTGTAATTCCTGGTCGTGACGTCCCAACTCGCGATACATCTCACGCTCAGCGGTGATGTCGCGGCAGGTGATGAGTATGTAGGCCACTTCGCCGTCTTCGTCCTGCGAAGGACCTATACGGAACTCAATATACCTGTCGATGCCTGCCTCTGGGTATTTCATGTGCTGACAGGCGTGAATCAACTCCTTGCTACGGGGCTTCACCACGTCTTTCAGCATCTGGAATTCATAAAGGCTTTGCTGGTAGAACAGCTTGCGCCCGCCCTCGTCGAGGTTGCATATCTCTATCATTTTCTGGTTGACGTTGATGAGGTGACCGTCCTTGTCATAGAACGACATGGCAACGATGTTTTCATCAAACATCTTCTTGTATTTCAGTCCGAGCACCTCGTTGATACGCTCTTCTGCCACTTCCTTGGTGATGTCCTTGATGGTGTGTACGATATAGCGGGGCTTGCCGTCCTGTAGCTCCACGATGGCGTTGCCGAAGAGGTCTCGCCAGTCGGGTAGCTCTGTCGTACCGGCATTCCAGCGCTTCGAGAGCGTCCAGTGGTCAGAGGTACCGTTCTCCACATCTTCTATGTGCTTGCGGAAGTCTTCCTGCTGTTCGGGGACGATACGTGAAATGAGTTCGTTGATGCTGAGTCCTTTCTCGGGCAGCAGGTGTCCGTAGGTGTTCCTCACGCGCCGGGTCTCGATGTCGTATTCCAGCACCGAGTAGTCGCCCATCTCAAGTGCCTGCACCATCATGTTATTGAGATCCATCGACTTGCGCATGGCATTCTTCACGCGGAGGGTGATTAGACGGCTCATGAGGAAGGCGATGAGGCCTGCGATGGCGATGGTGATGAGGATGATGAGCGACATGGGCGAGGAGTCATCGTGTATCCGCTCCGGGTGGAACCACTTGTCGTAAATCTTCACCAGCTCTCCTTCCTGTTCCATGCGGCTGTATTCATCGTCGATGGCATCGATGAGGTCCTTGTCGTAGCCGATGATTCTCAGCTCACCCGTGGGGATGTCGATCTGGTCGAGTGTCAGGCTGTCGATGTCCAGTTCCTTGATCTTGCTGATCAGTGGCACCTCGCCCCAGATATAGTACTTGTACTTGCCAGAACGGAGTCCCCGGAGGCCTTCCTTCGGGGTGTGATACTCCACGGTGAAGCGCCTGTCCTGCATCAGCTTGAGGCAGTTGGCGGCATAGTCGTTGTTCTTCAGGATGAGGGTGTCGCCATCCGTAAGGCTCTTGATGCTGTGCAGCTCTGGGGTTGTCACCTTGCGAGCCAGCCGGAGGTTGTAGTAGTTGATGTAGCGGTGGGTCATCACGTATGGGTGTCCTTTGTAGACTGTTGAGAGTGCATGGATGATGTCGGCATCTTGTTTCTCAAACATCTCCGTTGTGAGATACCACTCCTGCATGACAAACTTGTGGGGAATGTCCAGTCGTTTGAAAATCTGGCTGAGCACATCGATGTTGTAGCCAGAGGGCTTGCCTTCGGAATTGACGAACTCAAACGGCTGGAAGTCCCAGTCGCAGGCTACCACCAGGGGACGATCCTCCGTGTAGCCCAAGAAGCTGTGGCTGCTCATCGGAAGGCTCACCAATAGACAGAGTGCCAGCAGCCATCGGGTTGGCAGTGTGGCGTATGTATTGTCTGTGTTCCACATTTTCATTTTCATTTTCTTTCTTACATTTTTCATTTTCCAATCATTTCCTTTCCAGTTCGATGACTTTGCAGGGGATGGTGATCCACACGATGGTGCCGCGACCTACCTCCGACTTGAAGGTGATGCGTCCGTCCATCTGCTTGACCAGCTCGTAGCAGATACTCAGGCTCAGGCCCGTGCTCTGGCTGTCGTTGCTGGCAAAGCGCTCGAAAATCTGTTTCAGCCCTTCCTCCGGAATTCCGCACCCCGTGTCCTGGCAGGCTATGACGAGTTGTTCGCCATTGTAGTCGTAACGTGCCCTCACACTGCCCTTCTCGGTGTATTTGGCTGCGTTCTCCATAATCCTGTCGATGACGATACCCAGGTTCTGCATGTCTATGTCGATGACGAGCTTGTGGTAGGGGTTGTCGGCAGTGTATTTTACACCTTCGTGCTCATATTTGGCGAATGCTGTCTGGCAGCGCGGCTCAAAGAAGGCGGCGAAGTCGGTGGGTTGGGTCTTGAATTCTATCATCCTGGCATCGAGTCTTGACAGGAAGAGGATGTCGTTGATGAGTTTCAGCAGGTAGGCAGAGTTCTCCTTGATCTCGTTGATGAACACGGCCTCGTCTTCCTTGTTGTGCTCCATCTGGAAGAGTTCTGCAAAGCCCACCACGGTGTTCAGCGGTGTGCGTATCTGGTAGCTCATGTTGTGGAGGAAGGCATTCTTGACCGTTTCCACCTCCTGTGCCCTTATCGTCTCCCGTGCCAGTAGCTCCTCGGTGGTCTTGATCTCGCTGATGTCACGGCACATGCCGAAGTAGTGCTTCACGCGTCCGTCTTCATCATACACGGGTATGAACGACACGTAGAGGCTGAGCATCATCCCCCCCCTCACCCTGAGGTTTGTCTTGATTGGGGCGTTGATGGGGGCCGTGGTCAGGTTGTCCATGCTGTTGAGCACGCGCTGGGCCATCCTCTTCGACTCCTCGCTGGTCAGGTTGAGTGCCCTGGTCTGGGTCAGCCGGTGGAGTGGCTTGCCAATCTCACCATAGATGGTCAGTGTGTGGGGCACTGGCGAGGAGTTGGCCATTCTCACACCGCCGTTCTTCAGCACGAAGTCGATGTTGCTGATATACTCACTCATCTCGTCGTTGGCTTTTTGGAGGGCTTTCGCATTCTGGCGCAGCTGGCGATACGACTTGGCTATCTCCGTGACGTTCCGCCCTGTTCCGAAGATGCCTATCAGCTTCTGGTCATTGTCGTGTACGGGGGTCAGCTGCAGCTCATAGTAGAGCGGGTTGCGTTGCAGCATCTTGTAGAGGATGCGGTTGTCACCCTCCTTGTCATAGAGTTGGGTCATATAGACGTATTCCGGGCTGTCGGGATTGTATTCCTCCAGTTCGAGCACGTCCTTGACCGATATCCTCTTCTCCCTGATTTCCTCGATGCCAATGGGCAGGGCCGAGAGCGACTTCTGGTTCATGTCCGTGATGTAGCCGTGCTCATCGTAGCTCACCATGTCTATCATGGCTGAATTGAAAATTATCTGGTAGCGGAGCATGGTGTCTTTCACCCGCTTTTGCTGCAGGCGCTCATCGGTGATGTCGCTTCGGGTGCTGATAATGTCGGTGGGGTGTCCTTTCTCATCGCGGTGGAGCACCGACAGTGTCACGACGAAGTCGCGCATCTCTTCCTCGTCAGGGGAGTCCTTGGCCGTAAGGTAGAGTGTCACTTCTTTCTCCTTCTGGCTGGCCACGTCGTGGATGGCGTTTCTGAGTCGCTTGAAGTCCTCAGTGGTGGTCAGCATGGCGTAGTCGGACAATGCTCCTGTGCTTTTGGGATTGCCGTCCTGGTCGTAGGTGGTCAGTGTCTTTGTGGCTACGTTGATCACCGTGATTCTCACCTTACTGGTGTTGAGGATCAGCGAGAGTCTCTTGTTGCTTTTCTTGACGGCCTTGGTCATCTGCTTCTCCCTGACGCGGTACACCAGGTAGTAGGCCACCATTGCCAGCGTGGTTATTACCAGCAGTATTGCCACTTTCCATACCCAGGCCGGGATGCCCGAATCCTGCCGCTCGGGATAGAACCACTTGTTCTGCATAGGCAGCAGGCGGTCTTCGGAGCGGAGGATGGTATAGACGCTGTCGAGCTGCTGGAGCAGCCTCGGATTGTTCGACATGAATTTGTATTCGCCGTGCTGCATGTCGACTGGCGAGAGCGTCAGTTCATCGAATTTGTACTTGCGGATGAGCCATTTCAGGGAGAGCGTGTTCCACACAATCTGTTCCGTCGGGTCGAGGTGTACCTTCTGCACGGCTTCCTGCATGTCGTCATAGGGAATGGCGTTTTGCCCCCACCCGTGCTGCATCATCAGGTGGTGGCTGAAGCTTCCGTCGTGTACGATGACGTGCTGCTTGCTGAGATCCCGGAACTGCTTCACCCTCTCGGGCTCGTCCTTGTGGTGGAGCACGCTGTGGGTGAAGAGCTGTATGACCGACTTGCCGTATTTGGCATAGTCGTTGTGGAAGTGGGCATCCATTCCCAGCATCAGGTCGGAGCGTCCTGCCTTCAGGTCTTCCAGGGCCTCGATGGTGGGTTTGAGCTTGATGACGTAGGGGATTTTCATTTCCTTGAAAATGACTTTCAGCAGGTCGATGTTGTAGCCCGTTGGCTCGCCATGCTCGTTGAGGAAGACGTAGGGCCACAAGTCCCATGCGTCTTCATACACCAGTGGGTGTTCCTCAGTGAACACTCTCACTGAGTCGGTTTGTGCAGCGACAGGCATCATGGGGGTAAGGCTGAGCAGCCCAGTTATCAATGCCTGTGCCAACTGTCTGATAATTGTCTTGTTTGTGTCCATATTTATCATTGTGTCATTTTTCTCGTCTTTCACTCTCTAGTTCTTCGCAGGGCACGGTCATCCAGAAGGTGGATCCCTTGTCCTTGCCTTCTGAGGTGACGCCTATCTCGCCCTTGCAGCCATCGGCAATAGCCTTGCAGATGCTCAAGCCGAGGCCTGTACCCTGTATGTAGTCGTTCAGTTTTACAAAGCGGTCGAATATCTTCCCCTGGGCCTCCTTGGGGATGCCTTCGCCAGTGTCTTCGCAGTAGACGCGCAACTGGTGGTTGTCGTAGCCATAGCCCACCTTGATGTGTCCCTGGTGGGTGTACTTCACGGCATTGGTCACGAAGTTGGTGATCACCTGCTGGATGCGCCCATTGTCGACCACGGTCTCAAAGTGCCTGTAGGGATTGTCTGTCCTGAACTCCACTCCAGGCTGCTGTACGCGTTCCCTGAGCGACTCGCAGATGTCGTCGAACGACTTGGCGAAGTCCACCCGTTCTGTTTCGATGTGTATGCCGCCGGCATCGAGCGATGAGATGGCCAGTATGTCGTTGATAAGCCGGAGCAGCATGTCGCAGTTGTTCATGATCACGCGTACAATCTCCTTCTTCTCCTCTGGCGTGGTCATCATGGGGAGCACGTCGCTGAATCCCACGATGGAGTTCAGCGGGGTGCGTATCTCGTGGGTCATGTTGGCCATGAACACCGACTTCAGCCTTCCGGAGTCGTTGGCGCGCTCCGTTTCCTGCTTCAGCAGCTCCTGTTTCTTCACGAGGTCTGTCACGTTGCGTATCACACCGTAGCATCCCACGATTTTGCCTTGCTCGTTGAAATAGGGCACTGTGTCGATGATGTTCCAGTGCAGGTCGCTGCTCTCGTGGTAGATGGCCCGCATGTGGCGCATGTAGGCTTTTGGCTTGGTGAAGTATTTCTCCGGCTCCGACAGGCTCTTCTGTACGATGTCGTTATTGGCGTCTACGAAGTAGGTAAAAAATTCATCGAAGGTCAGTTCCTTCTCAGGTTTCGAGAGCCCTTTGTAGAACACGATTTTCCGCTCCTTGAAGGTGGCACGCCAGAATCGCATGTCGCAATTCTCCATCAGGTACTGAATCTCGGTTTCATACTGCTGTATCTCATCGTTGGCGCGGCGTATCTTCTGATCGTTCTTCCTGTTGAGCAGGTAGAGCTCGCGCTCTTGAGTGACGTCGCGGATGGAGAAGGTGATGTAGAGTAGCTGGCCATTGTCATAGATGGGATGGAGACGCTGTTCCGTATAGCAGTTGACACCGCGTTCCACCACGACGCTCTTCGTACAGAAATACAGGTCCTCGGGCCGCCGGTTGGTGAGCAGGTCGCGTATGGTGGGCATGTCATAGAGCGAGTGGCTGTAGTAGTAGGAGTCGTGCTCTGACTGGAACTTGAGTATTTCCCTCATCTTCTGGTTGACTGCCAGCAGGTTGCCCTCACTGTCGTAGAATGCCAGGCCTACGATGGAGAGTTCGAACACCCTCTGGTATTTCTCGTTCAATTCCTGCTCTACGTTCATCTGCCTGATGTGGTCTGTTTCGTCTGTCAGTGTACATAAGATGTTGACTGCCTGATTTTTCTGTTTGTTGTCAAACTCCACGATGCCCTTGGCCTTCATGTAGCGCCAGTTGCCAAGGTGCTGCTTTCCGCTGGTGTCCCACCTGAATATACACTCATCGATTTCCGTTTCTCTATGAAACAGTCTGAAGATGAAGTTGCGGTAGGTGTCGTGGTCTTCCGGCGGGATGCACTTGAAGCTCTCCTGGTAGTTCATACCCTCCGGGGGGAGCAGGTCGCCGTGCAGATTGTAGGCTTGCTGGGCAGCCACGTTGAACCTTACCACATAGCCGTGTCCTATTTCGAGGGTATGCTGCATAATGGCCGAGATGTCCTGGCTGTTTGCCGCCTTCTTTCTCAAGCGCAGCAGTACGAGGCGGTTGAAGGCCCATGTTGCCAGGAAGATAATCGTCACGAGTATCATCATCAGTATCGACCAGATGTCGATACCTGAGACTATCGTGCATATAACAGAACAAACCATATTCTATTTTACAATTTTACGATTTTACGATTTTACGATTTTACGATTTCAATTCTTCAACCCTCTTCTCCATGCTTGTCATTTCGCAGGGGATGATGATATAGATTGTAGTGCCCTTGCCTTCTTCCGACTGCAGTTCGATTGAGCCTCCCATCTGTTCTACCAGTTCCTTGGCGATGGGCAGGCTCAGCCCCGTGCCGCAGCGCAGACCCTCCTTGTCTCTGGCAAAGCGGTCAAAGGCATAGGGTATCACTTCTGCATTGATGCCACCGCCTGTATCCTCGATGACAATGTTCAGCTCCCCGTGCCTGTAGTCGTATTTGGCCTTGATCATCCCCTCTTTGGTATATACCGCCGAGTGGCCGCAGAACCTCTGTATCACCTCTCCGAGGTGCCTCTCGTCAATAGTCACTATCAGGTGGTAGTAGGGATTTTCTATGATGGTCTTCACACCGTTTTCCACCGCGCTCCACCCCATGTAGCAGTAGCCGTCGAAGAGGGCGGCAAAGTCGCATTCGCTGAAGGTGATCTCCTCCATGTGGGCATCGAGCCGCGACATGAAGAGGATGTCGTTCACCAAGGCCAGCAGCTCGCCGGTGTTGCGCTTGATCTCTTCGGCAAACACAGGCTCGTCGGCCTCGTCGTGGGGGGCGTTGAGCAGATGGGCGAAGCCGAGCACGGCATTCAGCGGGGTTCTGATCTCGTAGCTCATGTTGAGCAGGAAGGTGTTCTTCAGCTGCTCTGTCTCCTGGGCCTTCTCCGTTTCTTTTCTCAGCCCCATCTCGATATAGGTCATCTCGGTGTCGTTGCGGCACATGCCGAAGTAGTGGCTGATGCGGCCGTCGCGCCCCGTGACGGGGATGATGATGAAGGTCAGGTAGATGTCCCTTCCCTCGCTGTCTCTGAGCAGTGTGTGGATGGTGTCCCTGAAGGCTCCTGGGTAGCGGCGGTCCATCCGGGTGAGTATGCCTCTGGTCTTGCGGCGGTCGGCTTCGTACACGATGGAAATGCAGCGCAGCTGCGAAAGCCGGTATTGCGTCTTGTTGAGGTCGCTCGATACGTTGAGTTCATGCGAGTCGGGATAGTAGTTGATGAGGCGCACGCTGCTCACCTGCAGCGCAAAGTTGATGTTGTCTATGTAGGTCTGTATGTCGCTGGTGGCTTTCTCCAGTTGGCTGCTGGCCCATTTCTGGTAGTGCTGCGACTGTACCATCTCGGTGATGTTGCGCCCGGCCATCACGAGCCCGGTGAGTTGTCCGTCTTTATTGGTCACGGGTGTCAGTATTTGCTCATAGTAGATCTTGTCTTGCCATCGGGCCTGGTGTTCCAGATGGCCGATAGGGTGGTCGATGTCGTTGACTTTTGTAATCGATGAGGCATGGAAGTGGGCGAGGTCTTCCAATGCGAGCCCCTGGAGTGCCGGCACGTCCTTGATGTTGGGCTTTGAGGCGAGCAGCTCTTGCTTGTTACCCACTTCGAAGGTCTCACAGGCCTTGTCATTGATGTCGAGCATCGTCCCGTCGGCATCATAGTAGATCATGTCAACAAGCGAGGAGTTGAACACGGTATGGTAGCGCATGGAGAGTTCTTTGGCCTTCTTCGAGCTTTCCTGTTCTTCGGTGATGTCTTGCTGCACGGCCAGCAGCATGGTGGGGTGTCCCTGCTTGTCGCGGTTGAGCACTGAGACATTGATCTCATAGGTCTTCTGCCTTACGCCGGCCTCCGTGGGCTTCTCGCCCTTCACGGTCAGGGTCCCGCCTTCCTCCTTCCCGTCCCTGATGGCAAATTGCAGCTTGCGCAGGGCGTTGAAGTCATCGCGGTCGTATTTCTGTGCGAAGTCTATGCCAAGGTAGTCGGTCTTGGTCTCGCCGGAGAGGAGCGAGTAGATCCTTTTCTCTGGGTCGAAGGTCCATACTTGGGTCTTGTTGGAGTCGAGCACCAGCCCCAGCTGTCTGTTGAGCTGGTTGGTGCGCATGTTGAGCTCTTTCTCCTTATAATAATATATGCGGTTGTAGAATATCATGACAAACACGCCGATGAGCATTACCGCCATCACGTAGGCCGCCAGATGGGGGGCATCGGCAATGGTGTCCATGTTCTCATTCTGGGCGGATGTCGGCAAGGCTAAGGTCAGCCAGAAAAGCAGTGCATATAGTTTATTGGCAGGTCTCATACAAACCATTTATACATTTTTTCACTGCAAATTTACAGTTTTTTCGCGAAACTGCCAAAAAAAGTGAGAAATATTTGGCAGTTTCGAGGAAAAACGCTACTTTTGTCATCAAAAAAATATAAACCACCCAATTATGTTAGACGTTAAAGAGACATTAAAGCAGAGTGAGGAGAGGATGGAAATGGCAGCCATGTTCCTTGAGGACGAGCTGAACCGCATCCGTGCCGGACGCGCCAATGTGGCCATTCTCTCAGGGGTTCGTGTGGATTCCTATGGCAGCAAGGTTCCACTCAACCAAGTAGCTAACGTAAGTGTGCCCGACCCTCGCACGATTGCCATCAAGCCGTGGGACCGCAAGGAAATCCGTGCCATCGAGAAGGCCATCATGGATTCCGACGTAGGCATCACGCCGGAGAATAATGGCGAGGTGATCCGACTGAACATTCCTGTTCCCACCGAGGAGCGCCGTCGCGACCTGACCAAGCAGTGCAACAAGATTGCCGAGAAGGC
>AUXO014566814.1_pt1 | contig 10352 bp, 10 predicted proteins | sample 768731 | NCBI WGS metagenome assembly AUXO01 (sample SAMN02715735, study PRJNA202380) | gut metagenome | biome: sheep rumen | host: Ovis aries | place: New Zealand: Palmerston North | reverse complement strand
AAATTCTGTACAATGGGTTATGGCGGTTTTGTAATGACAAAGCGCAAAGAGATTGCAGATACTGTTATAAACTATCGAGAGTTCGATTGTGTAGAAGAATACAAGCCAAGATTCAATTTCCAAGTGTCTGATCTTAACGCAGCTTTAGGGCGAAGCCAGCTTAAGAAAGTGACTGCTTTTCTTGAGAGACGCAGATTAATCAGAGAAAAATATGACGATGTGTTCGATCAGAAAGGTATTTCTCACCAGCTACCATTAATTAAATGTCTGTATAACAATTATCGCTATATCATAAGGATAAATGAAAAAGACAGAGAGAAATTCTCGTCTTATCTATTGGAGAAAGGAATTAAAAGCATTGTTCCTATAGAAGCATACGAACTGCTACATAATTATTTGAAACTTTCTCCAAATGATTATCCAATTGCGGAAAAAATAGCAAAGACTACTTTGTCGATACCAGTCTATCCGGCATTAACAAACGAAGAGGTCGAATATATAACAAATACTATAAAAGAGTTTTAAATTTCTGAGTAATAAATAACCATTTATATATGATGGCAGTTAATAATAGTTTTAACGAAGAGTTAAAGAAGCACAAGATAGTTCTTGTTGCTTTAGAACATTATAATCCTCTGGGCATTATTCGTTCCTTTGGAGAGTTGGGTATTAATATTGATTTTGTTGGAATCAATTATAAAGTGCCGGTGGCTTCTGCCAGCATGTATATTGGTGAGCGTCATCAGGTTAATTCAATTCCAGAAGCGTACGAGGCAGTCATAGAATACTACGGTATGATATACAAAGAAACGGGTGTAAAGCCAATACTTCTTTTTAGTGACGATGACGTCTATAGCATTTTTGACGAACATATTGAAGATCTACAAAAAGACTTTATTACTGCCAATGCTAGATCAAATGGCCGTGTAATAGAGTTTATGGACAAAGATAAAATACAAGAGTGCGCAAAACGTCACGGGCTGCCTGTCATTAGTTCTTTTGTCGTAAAACCTGGTGAAGTTCCAGAGGGCCTTAAGTATCCTGTTATTACTAAGGCTATATCACCCCTGGCTGGAGCATGGAAAGGAGATTTCCATATCTGCGAGAATGAGAAAGAGCTCCGTGATAACATGGCGACAATCAATGCTGAAAAATGTATGATTCAGCCATATATTGAAAAGAAAACAGAGATACAATACGAGGGCTTTAGTTATAACCATGGTAAGGGGATGTTTACGGGTATTCAGATTGCCAACAACTACCCTATTAGGGGCTATTATGGTCCATATATGAATATCTTCCCTCCAGAGCATCCTGATTTCTTGGAGAAGTTGAACGCAATGTTGGAGGAAATAGGTTTTGAGGGCTTGTGGGAGATAGAGTTCCTTGTCGATACTGAGGGTAATTACTGGTTCCTTGAGATTAATTTCCGCAGTTCGCCTTGGCACAGGGCAGCTACTGTTGCTGGAATGCCACTGGCTTATTATTGGATACAGACCACACTAACAGGGGAATGTCCCAAGCCAGTATCATTTAAGCCATTTGATGCAATGGTTGAAACCGTCGATTATAGTAAGCGCGTAGAACAAGGTCGTTGTACTTTAGCGGAATGGCTGTCTGATTTCAAGAACGCAAAATGCACATATTATTATGATGCCATTGACCAAGAACCTTGGAACCTTGTGGTAAAAAACTGGGATCGATTAAAATAAAAATCAATTATAATCATGATAGATTTTTGGAATTCAGATAAAACTGTCATAATCGCAGAATTGTCCTGCAACCATATTCAGCATTATGACATAGCAGTCAAGACCATCGAGGCAATGGCAGCTAGTGGAGTTGATGTTGTCAAGGTGCAAAATGATAATGCGGACGGAGGAATCACTATCAACTGTGATAATGAGTATTTCCAAGTAAAAGGTGGAACGCTCTGGGATGGTGAGACCCTTTATAGTCTTTATAAAAAGACAGATACGCCATGGGACTGGTTACCGAAACTACAAAAGCTTGCACATTCTTTAGGGATGGGCTTCTTCTCAACACCTTCTGATGAAACTGGTGTAGATTTCTTGGAGAAATTGAACGTGCCCTGCTATAAGATATCCAGTTTTGAGATTACAGACCTTGGGCTGATTGAAAAGGCAGCACGTACCGGTAAACCTATTATTATGTCAACCGGCATAGCAGAAGAAGAGGATATCCAGATGGCTGTTGATACATGCCGCAAGGTGGGGAATAACAATATTCTGTTAATGAAGTGTACCTCATCATATCCAGCACCTATAGAGGAAGCGAACCTTCTGACTATTCCTGATATGAAGAAGCGGTTTGGAGTACGCGCAGGTTTATCAGATCATTCAATGGGTAATGTGGTTGCAACTACAGCTGTTGCCCTCGGTGCAGAGATGGTTGAGAAGCATTTCATCTTGGATAGAAGGTTAGGAGGACCGGATGCAGATTTCTCTATGGAGCCAGAAGAATTTAAGGAAATGGCACTTCGGATTCGAGAAGTTGAGAAGAGCATTGGTCGTGTAAAATATGAACTTAGTGAGAAGGGGAAAAAGAACCGTCACTTTGCTAAGTCTCTCTTCTTTGTAAAAGATATTAAAGCGGGAGAAATGATAACAGAGGATAATATGAAGGCGATTCGCCCTGGAGATGGTCTTCACCCGAAGTACTACAATGATTTGATTGGCAGAAAGGTGGCTGTTGATATAAAACTGGGTACACCTGTTGATTGGAATTTTATCAAAGAATAAATTATGTTTAAGAATAAAAGAATAATGGTTGTAGCAGCTCATCCTGATGATGAACTGCTTGGATTAGGTGCATCTATGCACAAACTTATTAAAGAACAAGGTGCAGTAGTTCATGTTGTTATTCTTGGCGAAGGTATAACCTCTCGTTCGGATACTCGTGATCCAGAGAAATGGAAAGAAGTACTTGAGGCTCATCATGCGAATATGAATGCAGCCGGGGCTCATATTGGGTTTGCCTCCATCCATAGTTATAACTTCTCAGATAATCGCTTTGATTCTCATGCTCTTCTCGATATTGTAAAAGTTGTAGAGAAAGAGAAGGAGGAATTCAAACCTGATATTATCTTTACACATAATGCGGGTGACTTAAATGTGGATCATCGCTATACATTTCAAGCTGTGATGACTGCAACTCGACCTATGGCAGATGAAATAGTTAAGGCCGTTATATGCTTCGAGACTAATTCTGCAACAGAGTGGCAATACAGTAGTCATCCTGAAAGTTTTCACCCAAATCTCTTTATGGAGGTCTGGGAGGAAGATTTGCAGGCAAAGATAGACGCTTTAGGAGAGTATAAATTTGAGATTCGCGAATACCCGCATCCTAGATCAGCAAAGGCCTTAAAAGTGCTGGCACAGTATAGAGGATACACCAGTGGCAGTGAAATGGCAGAGGCTTTTGAAATTGTAAGGATGAGGGGATAAATAAGATAGTATACCATTGTTTTCCCTTGGCTTTATTCATTCTTTTTCTAGGTATAAGATTTAATGATAATTAATACCCTTTATAAGCGAGTAAAAGGTAATAAGTCATTGATGAATGGGATGTTGTTTTCAATGTTTTCATTCATTGATAGAGGCATATCCTTTATCCTTCTTATCATTCTTGCTCGTTATATTTTGCCTGCTGAGTATGGCCGATTAAGCCTATTTGATACAATTGTTCAACTATTAGGTTTTTTTGTAGCACTATCAACACAAGGTTTTTTTTCTGTTTCCTATTTTCAACGAAAAGGTGATTTGTTCCGTCAAGATACGACGTCTATTGTTGTGATTCTGATGACTTGTACAACAGTATTGGGCGTGGTTTTATTATTCTCCCAAAATGCGTTAGCCAAATTTGCGAATCTCCCACCTGTTTTTTTATGGTATGCTCTAACAATCAGTTGCACGCAGATTTTTTATTTTCTTTTTAAAGATTACCTTCGTATACAAGAAAAAGTCGTACGATATGGATTGTTAAGTTGCGGTTTTGCGGTACTGAATTTTGCGTTGTCTATATATCTTGTTATATATAAAGAACAAGGCTGGGAGGGTAGAGTTTATTCTTCTCTTCTATGTACTGTTGTATTTGGAGTAATTGGTTTTCTTGTCTTACTGCGTGGACGTTTATTTACGAGGTCAATTAATTGGCAGGATACTAAAATGATAATCTTATGGGGAATACCGCTGATACCCCATCTTGCTGCTTCATGGATAAAACAAGGCTGTGATCGCCTTATTATTAATGGTACTCATACAATTGATGATGTTGGCATATTTAGTTTTGCACTAACATTGACGGGTATTGTGATAATGATAGGGAACGCTTTTAATGCCACAAATTCAGTTTCGATATATCAGATACTGTCCGAAGATATCTCGGCAGGAGAAAAACTTGCACAACTGAAACGTCAAACTCGAAATATTGGAATTATTTATATTGTTAGCTATATTCTGGTCCTTATTTTCGGAACGGCACTTGTGCCATTATTCTTACCTCATTATATAGGAAGTCTGTCCTATTTTTGGATTCTTTCGTTATCTGGACTATTGTTTTGCTTTTATTTACTTTTTGTTAATTATCTTTTCTATTTCCATAGAAATAAGAATATTATGGTAATTACATTTATAACGTCATTGGTCCATCTCGGATTGTCTTTGATTTTAACTCGCTACTCTCTTTATTTCACAGCTGTGATTCATGTGTTGTCTCAACTAATAGTTCTATTATTAATTATTCGTGAATCACGAAGTGTAATAAAAGAGAAATTAGTTGACTCTCCAAGTGCCGAATAAAGTATTAATATGGACAAGAAGTATAACGTTCTTGAGATAAACTCGATTTTTTTCCTACCTGGCGCTATGACGGAAAGACTTATTCCTGAAGAGTTCCAACATAGGAGTCAGCTCTATTTATTCTTATCATCAATTATTTTGCTGATTAAGAGTATAATTGGTACGATCTTAAAAGCCCCATTTAAATATAAGTTTGCAGGAGTTAAAACATATTGTCACCTGTATGATGGGACAATCTTATTTAGGCTCCCTTCACTAAATAACATTAGGTCTTTACAAAAGGTAATTAATAAATTACAATACGAGAAAGCAAATGTGGTAGTTATCGATAAAGTACAGGAATACGATAGTTACCCTATATTGCTAATGGACTTAGTTTCACTTTATCGTCTTCCCATTCTATGGAGAGAATTTAAAAGACTGAATCGTTCAGAAAAAAGAATAGTTTGTTATTTCATCCAACATTTTGTTCTGACACAAAGTTATGTATGGTTTTATAAAAAAATGCTAGAACAATATAAACCGGTGTGTGTTGTAATGGCGAATGATCATACTTTCATTACAAAACCACTCGAGTTGCTCTGCGAAGATTATCATATTCCATGTATATATGTACAGCATGCTAGCGTTAGTTACGATTTTCCTGAGCTTCATTTTTCTCATAGTTTTTTGGATGGAACAGATGCTCTAAAAAAATATACGAGTGGCGACAAAAAAACAACTGGGAATATAATACTTTTAGGAGCATGCCGTTATGATGCCTTAAGTGAATATCGTTTGCGTCGCGAGCATAAAAGGAGGGGCTGTATTGGCATGGCTATAAACACAATGGACGATAATCAAATTGCTGATTCTGTATGTAATGAGTTACTTCGTCTATTCCCCAATATTCGAATAAAAATAAGAATGCACCCAACAATGAAGGAGCATCCTTTTGAATTTACAAACAAAGAGCGTATTACTTATACCTGTGCAACAGATGAAAGCATGATTGATTATTTGGACAGCATAGATGTCCAGATTTCATTATACCTGTGCAACAGATGAAAGCATGATTGATTATTTGGACAGCATAGATGTCCAGATTTCTAACGACTCTGGGGTACATTTAGATGCGATTCTTGGAGGTGTACGTACTATTGCATACAATCTTTCCCATTACGAGTACGGGGATAATTATGAGTACTTAAAAAATGGCCTCATTTGTTTGGCTACAGATATCAATCAACTTGTATCTTTTATAAAGGATAATAATACTACTGTAGACACCGAAGTAGTACGACTATACGATGAATCTTATAATAAATCATATTCAGGCCATTGTTCGGACATTATCTCAGATTTTATTTTATCTGGTTTCGATATGGAAAAACTATCGACAAAATTCAATCTAAAACAGGATTCCATTAATGGTTGTAAGTATTCCTATATTCCTGATATAAATATCAAGTAATGATTGAAGGGATTATGAGTTATAAAGAAAACAATGGCATTAATTATTCGATAATTATTCCCCATTATAATATTCCCGATTTGCTGGGACGTTGTTTGAGGTCTATACCCGAAAGGAGAGATATACAAGTCATTGTAGTCGATGATAATAGCAATAATAATGAGAACTATTATTCTATTGTCCCCGAACTCCAAAGAGACAATGTGGAGTTTTACGTTACGTATGATGGATTAGGGGCAGGTCATGCTCGTAATATAGGCTTATCGCATGCTCTAGGAAAATGGATTATTTTTGCTGACTCCGATGATTTTTTTTCAACTGGTTTTTCGGATATCCTTGATCATTATATAGATAATCCAAGTGATGTTATCTATTTTAATGTAAAAAAGTGTGAGTGTTACAACACGTCGAATATCTTAGAGAATAGTGTTGATACTCTTTTTAAAACATATGAAGATACTGGAGATGACAGATATTTTAGACTTGGATACCTAGAACCTTGGGGAAAGTTTTATAAACACCAATTTCTAAAAGAAAACGCAATAGATTTTCAAGAGGTCAAAGCTAATAATGACTTGTTGTTTTCTATTAAGGTAGGAGTAATGGCTCATAGTATCAGCATCGTTAATAAAGTGCTCTATTGGTATGTAATCCGCGAGGGGTCTTTGTTTCATCAAAAAAGCGAGAGTTTCGAGAAGATCTCTGATAGGGTACGTGCATGGAATGCTTCCCAACTTTTTTTGGATTCAAATGGAATTAAAACAAGTTTTTATCTTCCTGTGTTACCCTGCATCAAGCTATTTAAGAATGATTGGGCAATGTTGTTAAAGATATTGTCGTTTATGAAAAGTGAAAAAATAAAGTATCTTAATGTTGTATATGAGATCATTCGGCATTACGTTGTAAAGATCGTGACAGGCAAGGGAACTGTTGGAGTTGTTAGATTATTTAAAGGCAGCGTGTTATAGCATAGTTGCACAATGAACTTATAATAGTGATTTAATAATGAAAAATAGAGTATCTTTTTCAATAATTACAGTATGTTTTAATGCTGCAAATACAATAGAGAAAACAATAGATTCTGTTCTAAATCAAAACTATGATGATTTCGAGTATATAATCATAGATGGTGGTAGTAAGGATGGAACTTTAGATATCTTAAGAAAATATGAGGAGAAAATATTTTTCCGTTCGGAACCGGACGAAGGAATATACGATGCTATGAACAAAGGTCTTTCTGTTGCGAATGGAGATTTTGTTATTTTTTTAGGAGCGGATGATGTCTTCTATGATAATAATGTTCTTTTTAAGGTTTGTGGACATATAAAGGATAAGGACACTGTATATTACGGAAATGTAGTAAACTCTGATACGGGGCAATTATACGATGGCGAATTCAATAAGTGGAAATGGGGCTATGAGAATATTTGTCATCAAGCACTGTTTTATCCCCATCCTGTGTACAAGTGTCAGAAATATGATTTAAGTTATAAATATATGGCAGACTGGGCTTACAACTTAAAGTTGCTAGCCCAAATAGTGCCTTTCCATTATATTGGGGAAACCATATCCTATTATAATAGAGAAGGTGCCAGTGCATTAAGTAAAGATGTTTCATTTAAAAAGGACCGTAGAGTATTGGTTATAGGAGCCGTTGGCCTTGTTCCATACCTTTGGGGACTTGTTGTTCGTATAATTAGAATGATTTAATAAAAAAGGATATAATAGTAATATTCTTGTGGAGAACGATGGTATCAATTCTATTAATACATATAATTGTAGCATTTCTTGCATTTTTTTTCGCTCAGATAGGAGTTCGCCATAACAGGATGCTCGGCCCACATTACAAGTTCAATTATGGGTATTTGCTTTCCTTTATGATAATGCTTTTATTCCTGGGGTTCCGTGTATCATTGGGCAGAGATATAGACAATTATGAAAGGATTTATTCTTCCATTTTTCAGCAAGAATTCAGTTTTGGAGAATCTAGAGAAATTGGCTTTCTTCTGATAGTGCGTTTGTTGAGGTCATTAGGACTGGAGTTTCAGTCATTCATCTTTTTTTCTTCATTTCTAATGCTTTTTTTATTCTATATTTCTTATAGAAAATTCTATTTTCTGCTTCCATTCGCAATTATAGTTTTTTTTACAGACTGGGGTTACACTGTCACTATTAACACTATCAGGCAAGGAATAGCATTAATGGCGTTTTTAAATGCTACTTTATTTATTGACAATCCAGATAAACATTCTGGGAGGAAGTTTCTCTTCTTCATGTTCATAGGTTTGTTATTTCATTACTCAATACTTATTTTTTTGCCATTCTATTATATAGGGCGACTAAAGTTTAATTTTTTCCCTTTTATACTAACGTGTCTTTTTATTTTCGCATTTTCAGTTTTAGTAGTTTTACCCACGTATGAAACAACGATATCTGTTGTAGATAAATATGAGAGCTATGCTTATGATAATGGAATAGTTAATGAAGAGAGTACTTTTAGGCTGGGTGCAACTTTGGTTTTACTAATTAGGTTGGCCCCAATAACATTGTATTCTTATGTAAAAAAGAATTACCCCAGCTTCCTAAAGTTTTATGTTTTGTATTATATAGGACTGAGTATTTATTATGGTTTTTATAAGTACATGCTTATAACAAGGGTTACTTTTTACCTACAGTTCATGGCACTCTTTGTAATGTCTTTTTTTATATACTATTTGTTTGTATTAAAAAAGAAATACAGATTAGTTGGAGTTGGTTACGTCGCAGTTATTTTGTTTAATTATATATATAATTTCAAAGATTTTCTTGTTGAACAGTTGGTTTCTAATAGATTCTCATTATTATTTATGGATCTGTATTTTAAAAACTAGTTAATTGAATACAGTTTATGATTTCAGTTTGTATCGCCATGCACAATGGCGGAAAATATATAATAGAAGAGCTAAATTCAATATTACCTCAATTGGGGGTAGATGATGAGGTCGTTATTTCTGATGATGGTTCTACGGATGGATGTATAGAGGCTGTCCAAAATCTACATGACGCCAGAATAAAGATTTATCCATACAAGTGTGACAAGTCGGTAACTATGCCTCGTCAATTTGTTACCCGGAATTTTGAGAATTCTCTACAACACGCAAAAGGAGACATTATTTTTATGGCAGACCAAGATGATATATGGAAGCCTAACAAAGTAAAAGTGTGCTTGGAGCAGCTTCAACAGTATGATTTAGTTCTTAGTGAACTTGACATCTGCGATGGAGATGGAAAACCAACAGGAGCAAGATGGTTTAATGGAAAGTTTCGACAGAATAATCCTTTAAAACTGTTTGGGTTATCCTATCAAGGATGTGCTATGGCTTTTAATCGGAAAGTACTGGAGGCCGTGCTCCCTTTCCCTTCGAAATTATTGTCTCATGATCATTGGATAGGATATATAGCAGAAATTATAGGTAAGGTTTATTTCATGGAAGAACCGCTGATGTATTATAGGATACATGATCATAATGTTTCGGGAAATTCATCTTCAACGAATTCTTTGGTGTTTAAAATACGATATAGATGGTATATGCTGAAAGAATTCAATAAAAGAAAAAAGAAATTAAAAACGAAAATCTTCAATAAATGAGAGTGCTTTTTTTTGATACTACGTGGAATCAGATTCTACGTTTTGGTAATCTGATATCAAATGATATAAAAGAGGTTATACCAGCGAAAACTTATGGCTTGGTATACGAGACCTCTGGTAAGAATGTATTTCCAGAGAAGGATCAGCAATCTTTTGATGATTACCTTGTAACAACTAAAATATCTGCTGTTGAAGATTACATCAAGAGGGTACAACCGGAAATAGTTGTCTTCGCTCAGAATACGACCCCGGATTTAGGCGCCATCTATTTTTCCAGGAAGGCAGGAGCCAAGATTGTTATGATGCAACACGGCCTGCTATATGATGGAGCCAGTTTGAACAATGTGCGTCTTGGTGAAATATTTGCCGCTTTGATGATGGCGAAAAAGACTTTTGGCTATTTCAACATTATGCGAGTGATGTGTAAGAAAGAAGGGAAGTCTTTTGTGAA
>AUXO018068780.1_pt1 | contig 10353 bp, 9 predicted proteins | sample 768731 | NCBI WGS metagenome assembly AUXO01 (sample SAMN02715735, study PRJNA202380) | gut metagenome | biome: sheep rumen | host: Ovis aries | place: New Zealand: Palmerston North | reverse complement strand
TGAAAAGTGGAAACATCTGAAATCATAAAGAAAGTCCGTAAGATTGAGATCAAGACGCGCGGTCTGAGCTCAAACATCTTTGCAGGTCAGTATCACTCAGCCTTCAAGGGTAGGGGTATGGCCTTCAGCGAGGTGCGCGAGTATCAGTTCGGTGATGATGTGCGTGATATCGACTGGAACGTAACGGCCCGATTCCATCGGCCTTATGTGAAGGTTTTCGAGGAGGAGCGTGAGCTGACGGTGATGCTGCTGATCGATGTCAGCGGCTCGTTGGATTTCGGTACCCAGAAGCAGATGAAGCGTGACATGGTGACAGAGATTGCAGCTACAATCGCCTTCAGCGCCATCCAGAATAACGATAAAATCGGTGTTATTTTCTTCTCTGACAAGATCGAGAAGTACATTCCACCAAAGAAAGGTCGTAAGCATATCCTTTATATCATCCGCGAGATGCTCGACTTCGAACCCGAGTCTAAACGTACCGATGTGAAGCAGGCCGTAGAGTTCCTCTCCAGCGTGCAAAAGCGTCGCACGACGGCTTTCATCCTCAGCGACTTCTATGTGCGCAACGACTTCCAGCAGTCGCTGCAGATAGCCAGTCGTAAGCACGATGTGGTGGCCATCCAAGTCTACGATGTCCGTGCCCGTGAGTTGCCTGATGTAGGTTTGATGAAGGTGGTCGATGCCGAGACAGGCTTCGAGCAGTATGTGGATACCAGTTCGAAGGCTCTGCGCGTCGCCTATAATCGTTACTGGACGGGGCGTCAGAACCAGTTACAGGAGACATTCAATAAAAGCAGTGTCGACAATGTGAGCATCGCTACGAACGAGGACTTCGTGAAGGCCCTGTTGATGTTGTTCAAACAAAGAAGTTGATGAAGAGAATAGTATTTCTTATCACGTTGATTGCCAGTGTGCTGCGCTTATCTGCACAAGTACAGGTAGAGGCTTCAATAGACTCTATCCAGATTTTTGTAGGTGAGCAGGTACACGTCACGCTTTCAGCTACGGCAAAGGAGCAGGCGAAGGTAGAGTTCCCCCAGTTCAAGCCCACCGAGTATATCACGCCAGGCGTCGAGGTGCTGGGTGCTAAGGAGCTTGAGGCGAAGGAGCAGGACAATGGCTTTGTGACGCGACGGATGGTCTATACGATGACCTCTTTCGACGATACACTCTATTATATCCCTCCGATGAAGGTGAAGATCGACGGTAAGCCCTACGAGAGCAAGAGCCTTGCCCTGAAGGTGCTCACCATCGAGGTTGATACCACGAACGTCGATCAGTTCTTCGGTCCCAAGGACGTTCAGGATAATCCCTTCCAGTGGAGCGACTGGAGTCTGTCGTTCTGGCTCAGCGTACTGATGCTCGTGCTGTTGGCCGCTGCCTACTACCTCTATTTGCGTCTGCGTGACAACAAGCCCATCATTACTCATATCCGTGTTGTGAAGCGGCTGTTGCCTCACCAGAAGGCCCTGCAGCAAATTGAGCAGATCAAAGCTGACAAGATGGTGGCCTCTGAGAATTCGAAGGAGTACTACACGAAGCTTACGGATACCATCCGTAAGTATATCGAGGAGCGTTATGGCTTCAGCGCCATGGAGATGACCAGTAGCGAGATTATCGACCACCTGATGGCTACCCAGGACGAGAGTGCTCTCAGCGAATTGCGCCATTTGTTCCTCACGGCCGACCTTGTGAAGTTTGCCAAATACTCCACGCTGATCAATGAGAACGATGCGAACCTCGTGAACGCCATCGACTTCATCAATCAGACGAAGCTCGAGAATGAGCCTCAGGAAGAGACTGTGAAGCCACAACTCTCTGAGGAAGACCAGCGTTCGCAGAAAGCCCGTCGCGTGCTGAAATTGGTGATTACTGCCATCGCTGTAGTGTGCGTCGCCCTCTTTGGCTACGTGGTCTATACACTATATCTGTTACTTAATTAAAAGGTAAAAAGGTAAAAAAGTAAAAAGGTAAGAATGGAATTTGCCAATAAAGAATATCTGTTGCTGCTCCTACTCATCATACCTTATATAATTTGGTATGTGATGTACAGGAAGAAGTCGGAGCCCACGATGCGCATGAGCGATACCTTTGCGTTCCGTTTCGCCCCTCGCAGCTGGAAGGTCACGCTGATGCCAATCTCAATGATCCTGCGTCTGCTGGCCTTCGTGATGATCGTGCTCGTGCTGGCACGTCCGCAGACTTCCAACTCATGGAAGAGCGAGACTGTCGAGGGCATCGATATCATGCTGTCGATGGACGTCTCTACGAGTATGCTTGCCGAGGACTTGCGCCCAAACCGTATCGAGGCCGCCAAGCAAGTGGCAGCAGAGTTTATCATCGGGCGCCCCAACGACAATATCGGTCTCTGCATCTTTGCAGGCGAGTCGTTCACCCAGTGTCCGATGACTACCGATCACACCTCGTTGCTTAATCTCTTGCAGAATGTGCGTACCGACATAGCAGCACGTGGTCTCATCGAAGATGGTACCGCCATCGGTATGGGACTCGCCAATGCCGTCAGTCGCCTGAAGGACTCGAAGGCTAAGAGCAAGGTGGTGATCCTGCTGACGGATGGTAGTAACAACCGTGGTGACATCTCACCGATGACGGCTGCTGAGATTGCCAAGAGCATGGGCATCCGCGTCTATACCATCGGTGTGGGTACCAATAAGGTGGCGCCTTACCCGATGCCTGTGGCTGGCGGTGTGCAGTATGTGAATATCCCCGTGGAGATCGACACGAAGACGCTGAGTTCTATTGCCAGCATCACGGAAGGTGACTTCTACCGTGCCACGAACACCAAGGAACTGCGAAATATCTATAAGGAGATCGATAAACTCGAGAAGAGCAAACTCAACGTCAAGAAGTTCAGTAAGCGTTATGAGGCCTATCAGCCCTTCGCCCTTGCTGCTGTTCTGGCTCTGTTGCTCGAAATACTCTTGCGTATTACGATCTTCCGTCGCATCCCGTAGGAAGTGAAAAGTGAATAGTATAAAGTGAAGAAATATGTTTAGATTTGAAGACCCCATATATCTCTGGCTGCTGGTGCTGATTCCCGTATTGGCACTCATCCGCTTCATCTCATACAGGAATCAGAAGAAACGGTTGCGTAAGTTTGGTGAGCCTGCTTTACTCAAGGCGCTCATGCCCGATGTGTCGCGCTTCCGTCCTTCTGTGAAGTTCTGGATTCTCCAAGGAGCCTTGGCTCTGCTGGTGCTGATGCTCGCCCGTCCTCAGATGGGAACGAAGATCAGTCAGGAGAAGCGTGTGGGTATTGAGACCATCATCTGTATGGACATCAGTAACTCCATGTTGGCAGAGGATATCGTGCCGAGTCGTCTCGACCGCAGTAAGATGATGATCGAGAACCTCGTCGACCACTTCTCTAACGATAAGATCGGACTCATAGTCTTTGCAGGCGATGCCTTCGTGCAGTTGCCCATCACGAGCGACTATGTATCGGCTAAGATGTTCCTCTCGAGCATCGATCCCTCGATGATAGCTACTCAGGGTACGGATATAGGCCGTGCCATCGACATGGCCACCCACAGCTTTACCCCCGAGGAAGGCATTGGCCGCGCCATCATTGTCATCACTGATGGTGAGAACCATGAGGGTGGGGCACTAGAGGCTGCCGCTGCAGCGAAGGATGCAGGCATGCGTGTCTATGTGCTGGGTGTCGGTTCATCGAAGGGATCTCCCATCCCCATCCCTGGCACAGGCGACTATATGAAGGATAATACAGGCAATACCGTTATGTCGGCTCTCAATGAGCAGATGTGTAAGGAACTGGCTCAGGCTGGTGGCGGTGCCTATATCCATGTTGAGAACAACAGTGCGGCTCAGGAGCAGCTCGACAATGAGCTCGACAAACTCTCGAAGAAAGAGACCACAGCGACGCTTTACAGCGAGTTTGATGAGCAGTTCCAGGCCTTCGGACTTCTGGCTCTCCTGCTTCTCGTGCTCGAGATCTGTATCCTCGACCGTCGTAATCCGCTGCTGAAGAACATCTCGCTCTTTGGCAAGAAGAAGCGTGTGGCAGCCATGTTGTGCATGCTGCTGGTGGCAGCATCTGCCAGTGCCCAGATGACTGATCGCCAGTATATTCGTCAGGGTAATAAGCAGTTCCGCTCAGGCGATTATGCCAATGCCGAGGTGTCTTACCGAAAGGCTATCGAGAAGAATGCCAAGAATCCTCAGGCAGCCTTCAACCTGGGTAATGCGCTGATGGCACAGAAGAAAGACTCTGCCGCTGTGGAGCAGTTCCAGGGGGCGGCAAATCTTGAGACCAATCCCCTGCGCAAGGCTCAGGCCTATCATAACATGGGTGTCATCTGTCAGACACATAAGATGTATGGCGAGGCCATCGAGGCTTATAAGAACGCTCTACGATTGAATCCAAAGGACGATGAGACACGCTACAACCTCGTGCTCTGCAAGCATCAGAAGCAGAAGCAGGATCAGCAGCAACAGAACCAGCAGGGTGGCGACAACGACAAGAAACAGGACGACAAACAGAAGGATCAGCAGCAGCCTGATCAGCAGAAAGATAAGCAGGACGACAAGCAGCAGGAGCAGCCCAAGCCCCAGATGAGTAAGGAAAATGCCGAACAGTTGCTCAATGCCGCTATCCAGAATGAGAAGCAGACGCAGGAGAAGATGAAGCAACAGCAGCAACAGCCCCAGCGCCGCAATGTCCTGAAGAATTGGTGATTTTAGTTTATAGTTTAAATTTTATAGATGATTACTATACATGATTTGCGATGTCGGAGGTTGATGGTGAGGGTATGGATGATACTTTTCACTTTCCACCTTTCACTTCTCACTTCCATGGCGCAGACACTGAGGGGTTCTGCTCCCTCCAATGTCTCAGTGGGCGAGCAGTTCCGACTATCGTACACGGTCAATACTCAGGATGTCAGCGATTTCCGTGCTGGCAATATTCCTGAGGAACTCGATGTGCTCATAGGACCTAACCGCTCTATGCAGTCGAGTTATCAGATGATCAATGGCCATACGAGTTCCACCTCGTCGATTACCTATACTTATATCGTCTGTGCCACGAAGAATGGTACGTTTACCATCTCGCCAGCCCATGTGGTGGTCAATGGCAAGAGTATCGCTTCGAATTCGCTCACCATCAAGGTATCGGGTACAGCACAGAGTGGCAGTAGCTCGCGCCAGCGTCAGAACGACGACGATGGCGGTGAGATGCGCGATGCTGGTAGTGCCATCTCTGGCTCCGACCTCTTCATCAAGGTCAGTGCCAACAAGAAGCGTGTCCACGAACAGGAGCCTATCCTGCTCACCTATAAGGTTTACACCCTCGTATCGCTCACACAGCTGCGAGGCGATATGCCCGACCTGAAGAGCTTCTACTCTCAGGAGGTCGATCTGCCCCAGCAGAAGAGTTTCTCTGTCGAGAGAGTCAATGGGCGTCCTTATCGTACGTGTACTTGGAGCCAGTATGTCATGTTCCCGCAGATGACGGGCAAGCTCCAGATTCCCAGCATCACCTTCGAGGGTATCGTCGTGCAGCAGAATCGTAATGTCGATCCCTTCGAGGCTTTCTTCAATGGCGGCTCAGGCTATATTGAGGTCAAGAAGAAGATTGTGGCCCCAAGCATCGAGATTCAGGTTGATCCCCTGCCCGAGCGACCAGCCAATTTCTCAGGTGGAGTGGGGCAGTTTAATATCTCTGCACAGCTCGATAAGACATCGACAAAGGCCAACGACCCTGTCTCACTGCGTATCATCGTCAGCGGTGTGGGTAACCTCAAGCTCATCAAGCAGCCCGTCATCAACATTCCCAAGGATTTCGACAAGTATGATCCGAAGATTACCGATCAGACCAAGCTGACCAACAACGGTCTCGAGGGTTCGAAGATCTACGACTTCCTCATCGTGCCCCGTCATCAGGGCAAGTACGAGATTCCGCCTGTAGAGTTCACATACTTCGACACCACCACGGGCAGTTACAAGACCGCTCGCAGCGAGAGCTTCACCCTCGATGTGGCCAAAGGCTCTGGTGCAGAAGCTGTCAACGACTTCACAGGTCAGGCAGGCTTGCAGGAACTCAATAAGGACATCCGCTACATCAAGACGGGTGATGCCCGTCAGAAAGGACTCGACAATTTCTTCTTCGGTTCAGTGGCCTATTGGGCGACGCTCATTGTCCTCGCCTTGATCTTCATCTCGCTCTTCATCGTCTTCCGTCAGCGTGCCATCGACAATGCCAATGTGACGAAGATGCGTGGTAAGAAAGCCAATAAGGTGGCTACGAAGCGCCTGAAGAAGGCAGCCCTGCTCATGGCCGAGAACAAGCCCAGTGAGTTCTACGACGAGGTGCTGCGCGCCCTCTGGGGTTATGTAGGCGACAAAATGAATATCCCCGTCGAGCAGCTCTCTCACGACAATATCAGCCAGAGACTCTCAGAGCGTCAGGTCGATGCCGAGGTGATCAGCCAGTTTATCGAGGCCCTCGATGAGTGTGAGTTCGAGCGCTATGCCCCAGGCGATCCTAAGGGTAACATGGAGAAAGTCTACGAAAAGGCTATGACTGCCATCGAGAAGATTGAGGAAACCTTTAAAAAGGTAAAAAAGTAAAAAGGTAAAAAAGTAAGAAGATAAAATAGTAAACGATTAGAAAAGATGGAAAGATATATGGTTTTGAAAGTTGGAAGGTTGGTAAGATGGTTTTTACCCTTTTACTTATTGACCCTTTTACCTTTCAACGCTTCCGCTGCTACGAAGGCTCAGGCTGACAGTGCCTATGCCCAGGGACATTTCCAACAGGCCATCGCCGACTACGAGGCACTCCTGAAGCAAGGTGCCTCTGCCGACCTCTATTATAATCTCGGCAATGCCTACTACCGATCGGAGAACATCACCCAGGCCGTGCTCAACTATGAGCGTGCACTGCTGCTCTCGCCGGGCGATCGCGATATCCGCTTCAATCTCCAGCTGGCCCGTTCGAAGACTATCGATAAAATTGTGCCTGAGTCAGAGATGTTCTTCGTCACCTGGTATCACTCACTCGTCAATCTGATGAGTGTCGACGGCTGGGCGCACACTGCCATCATCTCTCTGGTGCTGGTCATCGTGCTCTCGCTCGTCTACCTCTTCTCCCAGCCTGTATGGCTGCGCAAGATAGGCTTCTTTGGTGGCATCACGCTGCTGGTGGTCTTCATCCTCGCCAATGTGTTCGCCCATCAGCAGAAGCAGTCGCTCATCCATCGCAAGGGGGCTATTGTCATGTCGCCCTCCGTCACGGTGAAGAGCACGCCTGCTGCCAACGGCACCGACCTGTTCATCCTCCATGAGGGCACGAAGGTCACCATTACCGATGGTTCGATGCGCGACTGGAAGGAGATTCGTCTGGCTGATGGAAAGGAAGGCTGGATAGAAAGTAAGAAGATAGAACTGATATAAAATATTCCACTTGTATGATCATAGATCTGTTACTCTCAGGTGATAGTATCGGTGCTCTCATCGAACACTACGACAAGCAGCTGCTGCTCGCAGTCAATGGCAGCGATTCACTCTTTCTCGACCGTGTGGTGCGCACCCTTACGAATGCCCTGACGTGGGTGCCTTTCTACATCAGCTTGCTGTGGCTCGTCATTCGCACCAGCGAGACGATGCACAGGGTGCTCTATGTGCTCCTCGGAGTAGCTATCTGCGTGACGCTTGCGGGTATGGTCGACGATCTCATCGTGAAGCCTACCGTGGCTCGCTGGCGTCCTACCCACGATCCTGAGATTGGCATGCTCGTCGATATCGTCGATGGCTATCGTGGAGGCCGTTACGGCTTCTTCTCAGCCCATGCAGCCAACACGTTCAGCATCGCCGTGTTCTTCTGCTGGCTGGTGCGTAGCCGTGTGCTCTCAGTGGCTGCGGTCATCTGGTCGTTCATCAACTGCTGGACGCGACTCTATCTCGGCGTCCACTTCCCTGGCGACATCCTCGTGGGACTTCTTTGGGGCGGACTCGTGGGCTCCTTTGCCTATTATGTCTACTACCGCCTCACACGTAACATGGTGGTCAGCAAGACCCGCCTTTTCTCATCGCATTACACCGCTACGGGCTTCGACAAGCAGAATGTCAACATTCCTCTCTGCGTCCTGACTTTCACCATCGTCTTCGCCCTGATTAAAGCTACAATTATATGATTTCCGATCCCCGACATATCCGTATCAGCGATTATAACTATCCGCTGCCCGATGAGCGTATCGCCAAGTTCCCGATGGCTCGTCGCGATCATTCCAAGCTGCTCGTCTATCGTCATGGCGAGGTCAGCGACGATGTGTTCTACCATCTTCCCGACAACCTGCCTTCAGGTGCGCTGATGGTCTTCAATAATACGAAGGTGATCCAGGCGCGCATGCACTTCCGCAAGTCTGATGCCCAGGGACAGCCTACAGGTGCCCTCATCGAGGTGTTCCTGCTTGAGCCTGCCGAGCCCTCCGACTATGAGTTGATGTTCCAGACCACAGGCCGTTGTGCATGGTACTGTCTGGTAGGCAATCTCAAGAAATGGAAAGAAGGCCCCCTCGTGCGCATTGTCGAGATAGCAGGCCGTGAGGTCGAAGTGCGCGCCACCCGAGGCCCTGTTCACGGCACCAGCCATCGCATCGACTTCGAGTGGACTGGCGATTGCTCTTTCGCAGAGATTATCGACGCCATGGGCGAACTACCCATCCCTCCGTATCTCAACCGTGAGACGCAGGAGAGCGACAAGACCACCTATCAGACCGTCTATTCTAAGATCAAGGGGTCAGTGGCTGCGCCTACCGCAGGGCTCCATTTCACGCCCGAGGTGCTGGCCGATCTTGATGCCCACGGCATTGATCGCGAGGAACTCACCCTCCATGTAGGTGCAGGCACGTTCAAGCCCGTGAAGAGCGAGGAGATCGAAGGTCACGAGATGCACACCGAGTATATCAGCGTGCGTCGTGACACCATCCGTAAGCTCATCGCTCACGAGGGGCAGGCCATTGCCGTCGGCACCACCAGCGTGCGCACCCTCGAGAGTCTCTACTACATGGGGCTGAAGGTGATGCAGAATCCCGATCTGACGTCTGAGGAACTCCACGTTGCACAGTGGGAGCCGTATGAAGAAGTGAATAGTGAGGGCGTTTCTGCACTCGACAGCTTGAAGGCTTTGCTTGTTTGGATGGAGGAACATCAGCTCGAAGTGCTCCACAGCAGCACGCAGATCATCATCGCACCAGGCTACGACTACAAGATTGTGAAGATGCTCGTTACCAACTTCCACCAGCCGCAGTCCACATTGCTGCTCCTCGTGAGTGCCTTCGTCAAGGGCGACTGGCACAAGATCTACGACTACGCCTTAGCTCACGGCTTCCGTTTCCTCAGCTACGGCGATTCGTCGCTGCTTATCCCATAGGCATCAAACAAAATCACATAAGGCCCGCATCCCTGCGAGCCTTATGCGTTTACAAACCAAAAACAAAGAAAAAATGAAATAACAAACTAAACATACACTAACTAAAACCAAACTTATGCAATTATGAATTAAACCCGACCGTTGCCGCTGCAACAGGTTTTCTGATGCAAATGTACGGCGAATTTCGATTCATTCCAAATAAATTTCTGACTTTTGGCTGAGGTTGTTGCGACGGCATCCCCCTTATGCGACAAAACGCCGTCAAGCACCTTTCCCTCTGTCGCATATTCCCTCTGGGGCCAGGCCCCGAAACTAAGTTCTGGGGCCAGGCCCCAAGTTGCATTTTGATTTATCGGGGAGTAGAGCCTCTCCACACGCTGAGGCCAATACTGAAAGCGGGATTGAAGCTGTAGCGCACCGAGGCACCGATTTTGTCACCCACATCATTCATCCAGTAGAGGTGAGGCGGCACCTGAGGCTTGATGAGCGATTTCTGAGCGAAAAGAGCAGCCTCCCAGTGCTCGTCGAAGCGATAATTCAGCATGGCTGTCAACCCCGCATCCTTCATGACATGACTCGCGTAGTCGAGAAACGACGTATAGCCACCGATGGAGTAAGAAAGCTTTGGCGTGATCTTGCCTGCATAAGCCATCGCCATACTGTTGGCAAACCCCGAGCCAGCGTTATGTCCCAGTCCGAAGATGGCAGCAGCCGAGAGCGAGGCGTTGAACCCTGAGTGCAGCTCCCAGTCATAGAATCCCCCCATCAGCCCATTATAATAAGGATAATGGGCAATCGTTCCCCGCAAAGTCAGCGGTGGCAATGAGACCTTTTCGAAGTCCTCAATCACCTCCTGTCCCATTGAAGTCAATGCGAACGAGGCAGTTAATAGGGAGATAAGCAACCTTTTCATGCTTCCAAACACTTACGAATCCAAT
>AUXO014181135.1_pt1 | contig 10353 bp, 6 predicted proteins | sample 768731 | NCBI WGS metagenome assembly AUXO01 (sample SAMN02715735, study PRJNA202380) | gut metagenome | biome: sheep rumen | host: Ovis aries | place: New Zealand: Palmerston North | reverse complement strand
TCTGATAAATATTTAATTGCGATCGGCTGATCACCAGTTGGTTTATAATCTGAATGTAATTTAAACATAAAACTTAAATCTCCAATTAATTTTTATACATAGTATAAGTTATTTTATCATTTAAGTATCTGATTTGAAATTATTTTACTAAAGAAAAGAAAACAAAATGATAAAACTATAATAGTAATTATTATAATTATTATTTGATATACTCTTATTTTCATAATTCTTTTTCCTTTCTTTTGTATTTTTTTATTATAGCACATTATATATAATTAATCACTAAAAATTTTGTTAACGATTTTCATAATATCTCCAACTGTATTTATTTTTTTCTTTTGTTCATGTGTTAAATTTACATTAAAGGCATTTTCAATATTTAAAAATAGTTCAAGTTTATCCAAAGAATCTGCTCCTAAATCTTTTCTTAAATCTGTAGCATAAGATATTTGTTTATTTCCGAATTGATTTATAATAATAGATTCTAACTTATTAAATACTGAATCATTAAAATTATTATTCTTCATAACTTCTATATTTCTATAATCACGAATTATTTTTCCTGTTGGAGTTTTATTTAACTCTGTACTTGTTACTATTATGTCATTAATATTTTTATAAATTGGCAAACTTTGATTTATAATATCAATTTTTTCTCTTATAGATTTTTCATTATCACTACTTGTAACAATAACTGCATTAATTTTGTTTGTAGACTCATTTTCAAACACTAAAGATTCTTTAACATCTTCTATTCTATTTATTAATAATTCAATTTCATCTGGAAACACTTTTTTTCCATTAGGAAGAACTATCATATTCTTTTTCCTGCCACAAATATAAATATAGCCATCTTCATCAATTCTTCCTAAGTCACCAGTATAAAACCAATTATCCTTAATTTGTTTTTTTGTATTATCCACATCATTTAAATAACCCAAAAATACATTATCACCTTTTACTATTATTTCTCCAGTACCTTCTTCATTTTTATCTATGATATCAACATTAACATTAGATATTGGCTTACCAACAGAGCCTAATTTTTTATTATCTTTGTTTTCAATTGAAACAACTGGCGCACATTCTGTTAGTCCATATCCTTGAATAAGTGTAATTCCAATTTCGTTAAAATCAGTAATTATATTACTATTAAGTGGTGCTCCCCCACACATAAACATATTTATATGATTAGCTTCATTTATGAGTTCATCTTTCTTTTTTAATAAATAATTATAAATTGCAGGAACTCCTCCCATAAATGTTATTTTGTATTTTTTTATATAATCGCAAATATTTTCTATTCCATTACAAAAAATCCTTGCACATCCTCTATAAAAACTAAGTAAAAAACAAAACAATCCTTCTAATACATGATTTAATGGTAATATAGAAAGACAAATATCACTTTCGGATAAATTAATTCTTTTGGAAACACTTATTAAATTAGAACAAATATTTTTATGTGATAACATAACAGCTTTGGGATTATCTGTTGTACCAGATGTAAATGAAATCAAGCACAAATCATTTTCATTTACAAATTTTTTAGTGTCAGAAAAACTATTATTATTGTTATCTAAATTATTGTTAGAATCTAAATTTTTTGATTCTTTAATATTTGAGTCTATATTAATTGAATCATTATCATATAAATTTTCAAAAAAATTACTTTCATCCATTCCCAATTTTAATAAATTAAAAATTGAATTTTCTCTATCATCATTATCAAAACAAATAATATTATTAAGACTATTATCAGCTTCATTTTTTATTTCATTCAAAATGCCTTTATAATTATTAGAAGTGAAAACTGTACTAACACTTGCTTTATTAATAACATTTTTAATTTCAATCTTAGTATAACTCTTATCTATTGGAACAATTATATTATTACTACATGATATTGCAAAAAAAGCCATTTCCCATTCAAATCGATTTTCTGAAATTATTCCTATTCTTTGATTACTAATTTTCAAATTTATAAGAGCACTGCTTATTGCTCTAACATAATTATAAAAATCAGAATATGTAATAGCAGTATCATTTACTTTATATAAATCTTTATTCCCATATTTTACAGCACTATATTCTAATAAATCTTTTAATGTTTTGATTTTATCCATTATATTCTCCATTTTTTATACTAATATTTCCTGTTGTACCGTCTAATTCAACAATATCACCATCTTTAAGTGTGCTAATTAGTCCAGTAACACCAACTACAGCAGGTATTCCGAGTTCTCTAGATACAATAGCAGAATGAGATAATAAGCTTCCTCTTTCAACCAAAATGCCTTTTGCAGCTGGAAATAGCATTATCCATCCTGGGTCTGTATATTCAGCAACTAATATTTCTCCTTGTTCAAGTTTTGCATTTGCTGGATTTTTAATTATTCTAACTTTACCTATTACTTTACCAGGTGATGCTCCAATTCCTTTTAAATCTATATTTGCATCATTAGTCTTTTTTCTTGGTTCTTCTCTTTTAAAATCATTACCAATATTTACAGCGCCATATGAATAAAATCTTTCATCTGGCTCCATATCTTTATATTTTAAATATTGTTCTTTTCGAATTTTAATAAGTTCTTTTAAATTATTTGTTGTAGATTTTCCATCTATATAAAAAAGAATTTCATCAACTTCTAAGTAAAAAATATCTCTTTTTTCTTCTATTACATTCATAGAAGCTAATATAAAACCAATTTGTAAAAATAATTCTCTTACACGTCCAAATAATCGAGTTCTTTCAAATCTAAGATTTTCCCTATTTTTAACAGTAAATCTTGCTTGTTTTAAAATAAGTTTAAACCTAGCTTTTCTTACTAAATTAAATCTTAATTTCTTATTTACTTTTTTCTCTGCTTCGATTCTATTTTTTTTCTCATCTATTTCTTCAATATTATTAGATTTTATTCGTCTAGCAAATGTTGCTATTGAGCTATATAAACTAATTGGATTATCTTTTAATGTTAAAGTTTCAAGCTTTAATTCTTGAAGACATCTATCTGAAAATTTATCTAAGTATAGATTTAATAAATTATTAAACTTTTCGTATTTAGGTAATTCTTTTTGAATTTTGTATACATCATTACTTTCAAGAATTTCAAGTAATTCATCATTATCTTTAATAAGTTTTGCCATTTCTTTAATTCTTTTTGCCGGCTCACTACTAATAATTCCGCCTTCACTGCATAGTAAATCATTGTGTATTAAGTCACCTTCTTCTTGAAAAATATTTCTACATTCTTGTTTTAACTGTCCATAAAAAATCATTGCTAGAAAATCATTTACAAGTGGTGCGTCCCACTTATGTAAAAGTTTACTTTCAAGTTCATAATAATAGTCGTGAAGCTCGTATAAGTCCATATTAGAAATATCTTTATTTTCTAATGCATCATTTAATCTATTGTAAAAATTATTTGTCATTTTTCGAATATTTAGAAATCCATTAATAAGTCCCAAACCTGTGTTTAATAATCCTATTTTATCTTTAAAAGTAGCTTCTGGTACAGGAAAAAGGTCATCAGGCAGAGATTCTTTAACTCCCATCATCTGTTCCATAAATTTTTTATTATTTCCAAGTCCTGGGAACAATGTTAATAGCCCATACCAACCATATAAATTATAATAAACTCTTCCATCTATTAATGCTAACATGCTTTTAAACATTTGAGTATTAACTTCTATTTTTTCTTCTTCAACTTTAAATATCTTGCATAACTCAATATACACATTTTCATATACCATTCTAATAAAAGAAAATGTAAGTGGTGTTGTTATTCCACCATAGCTTTCTACTATATTGCTATTATCAAATACATTTATTTTTCCTTCTTTATTTCTTCCTAAAGTTGTTATTGGCCTAGATTGTAATAAATATAATTCATTGTTTTCATATGCCCATTCAATGTCTTGAAATCTTCCAAAAAATTCACTTGCCTTTTTTACAAGTTCTTTAATCTCAAATATCTCATTATCTGTTAAAATTTGATTATTAATTAAATCTTTATTAACATTTTTTTGTACAACAACTCCATTTTCTAGTGTATGATAATAATCTTTCTTAGCAATTTGTTTTTTTATAGTATTATCTGAAATAGTATAACTATCAGCTGTTGCAATTCCATCAACTAAACCACTTCCTAATCCATACACTGCAGATATTACTACTTCTTTAATATTTGAATTAACTGGATTTGCCCCAAAAGCAACTCCCGCACATCTTGAGTTTACCATTTTTTGAACAATAACAGATGGAATTAAAATTTCGTTTATGTTGTTTTCTTTTCTGTATGCTTCAATTCTTTGAGAAAAAGCTGACATATATACTTCTTTAATCTTATTAATAACATCATTTTTTTTAACAAATAAAAATGTATCAAACTGACCCGCAAATGAGTTTTCTTTTGAGTCTTCATTTCCGGCTGAAGACCTAACAGCAAAATATGAATCATCTCCAAAGCTTTTTAATCTATTATTAATTTCATTAATTGCGTCTTGAATAATTTCTTTTTTTTGGTAGTCAAATCCTTCAAATGACACTACAAACCAATCTGGAATATTATTTATTACTTTACCTATTTTTGAAAGGGCAGTTGCCTTTCCTCCCATTAATTCATACTTTTCACAATTACTTTCTAAAACATAATTCATTTTTTTGGCTCCATTTTATAAAATTAATAAATACATGCTAAAGTAGCATAAAAATATATAAATATTAGCTGATAATTCAACAAGTTTAGATGTTTTTTTATTTTTATATATAACAAAACTAGTATTGCAACATATAACAACTAAAAACAATATAAGTGTTAAGGTTATATATTTTAAAGTTAGAATTTTGGTTTGAATTGCCATTAAGAATATTTCTAAAATAGTTAATATAATGGTTGCTTTTTTTATTCCAAAAACAGCAGTATATGTTTTTACTCCATTTTCCTCTTCTTCTTTACATCTGATTTTTCGTGCAATTTCCACTATCCATGAAATTAAATAACTCATTAATAAAAGATCATATATATATTTTATATTTAAATTACATATAAAACTTGCTAAATACAAAACCAATACTGGCATTAAAATTTCATCAAGTAATACCTCTAATAAAATATGATTATCGAGAATTCTTTTTATAAAAAATCCTTTAGACATTACTGCAAAAAATAACCATACTAATATAAGATATATCAAACTTTTTTTACTTATTAATAAAGTAATTGCAAATTGAATAATTACACATATAATAAAAAGGATTTTAAGCTCATTTAATGAAATCAATCCTCTTGGAACAGGTCTATATGGTCTATATTTTTTATCTTCCTCATAATCTTTAAATTCATCAATTATTCTTACCATTAAAAATTGTATAAATAAAGTAATAAACATAGGAATTAGTTTAATAAAATCAATATTACTATTATTCATCTTATAATTACAATAACAAAATACTGCAAATACAATAGAAAAAATATATATTCCATATTTAAAAACTGGGAATCTTTCTTTTTGGTATGTATACCATTTTTTTAAAAAACTCATATTTTACTCCATTATTTTTAACATTTTAGTTCATTATTTTCTATATATTATTTAGCTTATTAGTTTTAACATTTTTTTTAGTTCATTATAATTAACTTTTGTACTATGCCTTTTGTCAACTGGTATTTTATTCACATATAGAATTTCATCAATTTTATCAAATTTTATACAATTATATATGTCTTTTGAAGAAACTAAATCAGATTTTTCTAACACTAATATTATCTTGTCTTTATTTTTGAAAATAGCTGTTTTGCCAATTTTCAAATTAGCATGTAATGCAGCTTCAATATTAAAAAACGGTTCATTTATTCTTCCTCTTAACCATAGTTTTCCATTTTCTATGTATCCTAAATCTCCTGTTCTATGATATTTTTTACCATTTATGGAAAACTTATTTTCTTTATTACCAACACCATTTACATACCCTTCTAATACATTATTACCACTTACCACTATTTCACCAATTTCACTTGTTTGTATTTTTTCAAATTCTTGTAATGATAGATTTCCTATTTCTTTTAATCCTGTTTTAATTATTTTACAATCATCTACACCAACAATATTTCCAGCTAAAATTCCAAAGCCTTTTTTTGTTTTTTCAATATCATCTTTTGTCATATCATTTATATTAAGCATAGCAATTGGTTCAGCTTCTGTAGAACCATATAATGAAGTTATAGTAGCATTTGGAAAGACAATTTTTATTTTTTCTATAAAATCTAGAAATATTGCTCCACCACCTGTAAATACTTTTTTTACATTATTTAATTTTATACTGTTATTTAAGGAATATTCAATAATTAAATTAAGCAATCCAGGAGCTGCCATTATTCTATTTATATTATTTAGTTGAATTTGCTTAACTAGATTTGAAGCATTAGATTTGCCTAAATTTGCAAAATTTCCATTTGCAATTACAGTTTTTATACCAACATTAATATTAGATAATGTAAAAATAGGTACACTAGAAAGCTCAATATCATTTTCTTCATAATTCAAACATTGTTTCAAAATTAAACCTTGATTTTGCAAAAACATATGTGATCTTGCAGCAATTTTAGGTGTTCCAGTTGTGCCACTTGTATATGTTAAAATTGCATTTGCCGTTTCTTTTAATTCTTCAATTTTTAAATCTGCACTTCCTGTTAACTTATTTATAATATTACTATTAATTTGAATTTTAAGTTTTCTTAATTTCTTATTTATTTTTGAATAAATCAAATACTTAGAAATCCCAATAATTCCATTTACTTCTTTAAACTCATTTTTTTTCATTCCATTTTTAATAAAGCCTGCATCCATAAAACATGCTGAGGCACCAATAGACCATAGAGCTAAAAGTGTAATATAAAGATTTATAGACATTGGAATTAGGACAAGTATATTATCTTCTTTTTTTATTCCTTGTTTCTTTAAATATAATGCCAAATTTGAAACTCTATTATATAAAGTTTTATAATCAATTTTTATATCTTTTTCTATTAAACAAATTTTATCTGGATTTATTTGAAAATTTTTTAACAAATTATCTGCTAAATTCATTCTATATTTCCTTTCCATATAATGCATATTCTCTAATCATTTTTGCACCATTTCTACTAGCCATTTTTTGAGAAGTATTAGATGAATGCATAAAAGCAAATATCCATTCTAAATAATTTTTTTCTTTAGCTATATTTGCTATTCTATTTAATAAAACATTTCCAATTGCTAAATCTTCATATTCAGGTTTTACAGCTATAGTTTTTAGTATTAATGTTTGTAATGCTTTTCCTTGATTTAATTCATTAAAATTTGGAATACAAAAAACAAATCCAACTTCAATTCCATCTTTTTCTGCGATTAAAATTAAATCTTCATCCACCATATTTATATATGGTTCATATTGACTAATAAAATCTTCTCTATCAATTGGTGTATAAAATGGATTTTTCGTAAAGCTCTCTTTTGATACATTAAATATTTTATATAAATCATTAATATAATCATCTTTATTAAATTTTCTAATTATGATGTTTTCATCTGCAAGCTGTTTTTCCGCTAGATTAATTATATCTGAGTAATAAGCATCTGATATTAAACCTTTGCAAGATGTATAAGTATTAATTTCTTCAAATCCAGCATTTTTTAATATCTTATTATCTTCAATTGGATTAACATTTTCCAAAATAAATGGTTCTTCACCATTTGTATATTTTAATGTTCTATATTTTTTCCAAGTATTTCCATTCATTGGTGCAACTATATATTTTATGCCTTTAGAAAATAATATCTCTTCACATTTTTCAATTAATTTTATTCCATCATTAGAATTATTTATTTCTAATTCACCTATACATCCAATATTTCTACCATCAAAAATCGGAGTATTTACAAAATAACAAGTTGCAGACATATTAGCATTACTTACTTTAATATTATTACCTTGATTTTCTATTATAAATTCCATATATTACCTCTTTATTTAAACAAATATTATTTGATAAAATTTAACAGAACATAGTATTATTGTAAAAAATAATACTATTGACATATGCATATATCCATTGTCTTTTGATACTTCTTCAATAACAATGTTTTTCTTTTTATAATAAATTAATACTGAACTTACAAACATTGAGATAACCATAAGAATGAATAATACCAAATCAATTTGCGCATTAAGTATTATTTGATAAATAAATAGTGATGGTAAAAATATTAGTATTACTCCTTTAATAAATGAGAAAAGAATGCTATAAACTTCATTATATTTAAAATAATACTTTAATCTAACATAAGTATTAATAATTAAATGCATTGCATAACATGTACTATAAATCAGAAAGAATTCATTTTTAAGTCCAGTAATTGCAACTAATCCACAAAGAGAGACACCAATTATTATATTTGTTTCAATTATTCTAGCATCATATAAATTTTTTCTTTCTTCCTCCGTTCTTCTAGGTAATCTAAGTACCGTTAAAAACAAAATCGCTGGTGGAATTGCAGCATACCATCCATAAAGTACAATTGTTAAATATCCTACAACTAAAGTTTCTATTAGCGCAAGCTTACTCCATACCTTAATCCTATTTGCTATACAAACTAACAAATAAATTGTACCTATTATAACTAAATGCAATTTTAATAATTCCAAGTTTTGACTCATATGTATATTTACAAATGCATAAGTAGTAAGAGGTATTAATAAATTATCATTTCCAGTATGAGAAATCATCTCAATAAGTGCAGCATTAAATCCAACAATAGTTGAAATAATAAGTGTTTCTTCTCTTCCAACTTCTGTCCATAATAGAAGAGGAACAAGTGTAGACATAAATGCAACAACAAAAAACATAAAACTGCCTTCTATACTTTTTGAATCCTCATTTAATTCTGCTAAATTCTTTTTCCCATAACTTTTTCCAATAAGAGCTGCCGTGCTATCTGCAAAAGTTAAAACTAATATTGGAATACTATACTTAACTCTATCTCCTTTTGATAAAAAGAAAACAATAAAAACAGAAATTATAAAAAATATTTCCCCAAGAGATTCTCTTTCAACACTATATAACACTGTTCCAATTGTTTTCTTTAATTTTGTATTTTTTAATATAAACATTATTAATAGTGCAATAATTCCAAGTGCACCTACTGAATATGATGACTTAAAAATATAAGGGAAAGTTAACATTACAATTCCCATTGAAACATGAAAAGACTTCCTTTTTAATTCAGAATTTATATTAAATCTTTTTTCAATTATTTTTATTACTATTAATGCTATAAAAACAAGCAATAATACTAAAAGAATACTATTCCACTCTATTAACATTATTTTATCTCCTCAATAATCAATTTACTATAAAAAAAGGCTTTATCTTTTTTTAATAATTCTGTGGATTCTTCTTCTCTATAATCTAAATTATCAAAATACTTAGATGCTCTCTTATCTGCAAGCATATTCCAATATATCACTCTTGAACCTGAAGGTGACTTTTTAAAAATGCTTTCATAAATCTTACACATTTGAGAATCATCCATATATTCAAAAATATCGCTTAAATTATATTTATTTATATAATCTACATCATCTCTATTAATAAAAGTTTCAACTGATTCTGTTAGTAATATAAGTTTATCAATATTATTTTTAATTGTTTCAAAATTTTCTTTTCTATATGCTAATGGTAATACTTTATCATATTTACTATTAATTATATAGTGTAGATATGAATTCTCAGATGTATCTAATTCAGTGATTGCATATTTTGTTCTTTCTAAAATATGTTCAGCAACATTAACATTTACATATCTAAAAAAAGCTTTATCTCTTCCAAGTTTCCCCATAACTGTTCTAGAAAAGAAAATTTTAAACAGTAATCTCCATCTAAAATTATTCCAAGTTTTATTATAAAAATCTATTCTTTCATCCTTTGATTTTTTTTCTAATAGTTTTTGTCTTGCTTTAGAAGAATGAATTAGAGGTAAAACTTTTTGACCAAAAATTTGAAAGTACTTTTCAAATTTTCCAGAATGAATAATTCCTTCTTTTATTATTTGTATATTATTATCAAAATAATTTTGATTTTCTTCTTTAAGATCATTTTTAATTTTGTTATATAAATTAATCCTATTATTAGATTCAAATACTCCTAATAGTTCCATACATTCTTCATAGTTTAAAAACTTATATGCCATTTTTTTAAGTTCTGTGCATGCCATTTGGTTCAAACTCAAATCAATTGCAAATACTTTATTAGGATTTTTTGTAAGCAGGCTTAATGCATTTTCTCCAGCAGAAGCAATTGAAAGTATATTATC
>AUXO016666686.1_pt1 | contig 10356 bp, 10 predicted proteins | sample 768731 | NCBI WGS metagenome assembly AUXO01 (sample SAMN02715735, study PRJNA202380) | gut metagenome | biome: sheep rumen | host: Ovis aries | place: New Zealand: Palmerston North | reverse complement strand
TATTGGCTGCACCAGTTTCTTCCCGACCAAGCCGTTAGGTTGCTATGGGGATGGCGGTGCAATCTTTACCAATGATGAAAATCTTGCTAAAGTCATGGATCAGATTCATCGCCACGGTCAAGATAGACGTTACCACCATATTCGTATGGGGCTGAACAGTCGTTTGGATACCGTGCAGGCTGCCGTGCTCTTGGCTAAGATGAGCAAATTTGATGAAGAAATCAAACGTCGCGAAGAAATCGGCAAACGCTATACCAGTTTGCTCAAAGAGGTCAAAGGTGTTCAAACACCAGCCATCAAGGAAGTTAACTCTTGCGTTTACGCTCAGTATACCATCGTGGTGGAGAATCGTGACGAATTGCAGGCTAAACTCAAGGAAAAAGGCATTCCCACGGCAGTACATTATCCCATTCCGCTGAACAAACAGCCCATTTTCGAGAATATGAGTCATGTGGGCGAAATTCCTAATGCCGAATATGTGTCAGAACATGTCATCAGCCTGCCGATGAGTGCTTGGTTGAAGGATGAGGATATGGATTATATTGTGGCGGCGATTAAGGAAGCGCTTTTAGGGGGATATAGATGAATCGGGATGGAGAAGTAATTGACTTAATGAAGTTGGCTAAAATTTTTTGGGCTAAGAAAATAACGATTGTGGCCATTATTGCTATATGTATGGTGATAGCAGCTGCTGTGGGGATGCGTCAGCCGAAAGTATATGAATCCACAAGCATAGTACAAGTTAATGCTGATGCTTGGAATATAGCTAGCGTTGCGTACCCTAATGAAACTGATTGGAATACGAAAGGTGCAGGGAGTGGAACGTTGATATCGTCATATATTGAGATTATGAAATCCCCTGCAGTGAATAAAGATGCTGTAACCTTTGGCGTAAAAAATATAAGGGGTACGAATCTGCTTAGTATTTCAGCAAAAGGGCATACGGCTGAAGAAGCTCGGCAAGCGGCCAAAGGGATAGTGGATAACTTTTTGGGCTTTCAAACAGAACAGAATAGGGCGAGCAAGGAAAAAATGGCAAACTTCCTTACAGGTGCAGTAGAAAAGGCCAAGAGTGATTTGGAAAATGTCGATAAGGAATTGGCGGCTACAGCTGTGAATGAAAACGACCCAGCCTATCGACAGTTAAAGCGCAATGCTAAAGCAAAAGAAGAAATCTATATCAGTTTGCTCAAAGAAGCCGAACAAAGCAAAATCAGACAGACGACTGAATCTATGGATTTACAGGTGGTAACACCAGCAAATTTGCCAGATGCGCCAATGCCTGGAAAAACAAAACTGTATATGGTCGTTGGTTTTGTGGCTGGCTGCCTGCTTAGTTTGCTGTATGGACTTATAAAGTATCGAATGGGATAAAAATGAAGTTTTTTAATAGCTACAGTTTGAATTTCGCTAAGCTGGTAGGGGGGACAGCAGGGGCGCAGGTAATCAGCTTTATTACGTTGCCAATTCTTACGAGAATGTACTCAGTCGGCGATTTTGGTGTGCAAGCATTATATATGTCTATCGCCAGCATTTTGGTTATAGTGGTTACTGGTCGTTATGAGTTGGCTATATTATTGCCCAAGGATGATGAAGATAGTTTTGCTTTAGTTATATTAGTATTGGTCATAGCTGCGCTAGGCTGCGTTGGAATAGAGATTGTATCTTTTATTGGAAGTCAGTGGCTGGCGGAAATTTTGCAGAGTAAGGATATATCTTCATGGCTGCTGTTTTTATCATTTACGATTTTTGTGCAGGTCAATTATAACGTGTGGTACACATGGTTAAACCGCAATCGAGCTTATAATATGATGTCGCGTATGGTGATAATTAGCAGTATTTGTAATTTTCTGGCTGCTTTTACATACGGTTATTATACTAATGCTGAGGGACATGGGTTATTGTTAAACACTTTTGCGGGGGTGTTGATGTGTACGGTATATATGATCTATTATTGTCGCAAAAAAGATATTTTGCCATTAAATAGTATATCTATAAAAAGAATTATGGGGATGATGAGACGATACAAAAGATTTCCAAGATATCTCGTTTTCGGCCATATATTGAATGTGGGCTCGACACAATTACCAGTATTTCTCCTTCAAAGCATAGGTGGACAATCTTTAGTAGGTCTGTTTTCAATGGTGCAAAAGATATTACAAATCCCGATTGGACTTATCGGATCAGCTATGGGGAATGTGTTCATTCGTGAAGCTAGTGAGAGTTGGCAGAAAGCTAAGAACTGCTGGCCGATATATCATAGAACTATGAAGTGGTTATTGCTGTTGGGAATTATCCCTTTCACAGTATTATTTATTGGAGCTAGTGATTTGTTGGCACTGTTTTTAGGTGAAAAATGGCGAGATGCAGGCATATATATAGCTTACTTATGTCCTATGTTCTATATGAGTTTTGTATCCAGTCCGCTAAGCAGTATGTTCACAATAACTGAAAAATTAAAAATGGATTTATGTGTGCAGATTGTGCGGTGTGTGTTGGTTTATACATCCATGATGGGAGCTTTTTACTTGGTGGGAACAACCGATGGAGTCCTAATTGGGTATGGTGCTGCTTTTACCATATTTTATATTTGGAATATGATGCTGACCATGAAATGGGCAAAGGGGGAAAGTTACTTTTGATTGTTAAGAAATGCTTTAATTATCTGTATGACATTATACGATATCGTACATTGGCAGTACATACGAGTTTATTATATAGTATTGATTCCTGTGACTATACGCCTAAATATTATGGGGATGTTCGGAGAGTAACACCTGAAAATGTTAATGATGCAGCTGCTTTTCAAAATGAAAAATATTTACAAAGCTTTCGTTCTTTTTTAGAACAGGGTGATGATGGATATTATGGTTATTTAGATGGTAAGTGTGCACATCGCTCATGGGCGGTTCATAGCGCAATGATGGTCGTTGATAGATATTATCAACGACCAATGAAAGAAAATGAAGTATTTATTCATTGGTGCGAGACAGCGGTATGGGCTAGAGGGCATAATCTGTATCCGGCAGCTTTAGGGAAAATTATTGCAGATAATCCCAATAAGCATATATGTATATCGGTAAATGAAAATAATGTTGCATCCCGTCGGGGAATTGAAAAGGTTGGTTTTACCGTACAAGAAAGAATAAAAACAAAAGTGGTGTTTGGCATGCAATTTACAAATATAGAAGACATGAATGTTAATGTACGCGGGGGGGTACAGATGTCTAAATGATTGGCGTATTCCATTCATGGTGGACTCTGCCTGGAACGGTGAAGCCGCATGAAAAAACTACGCCTAGTCATAATAACGCAAGGATTATCTTTTATAGTAAAGCCACTATTTTCTTCCGATGATGAAGTGGTTGGTATTGTGGAATCGGCACCTCGTGATTATGTGCCAGAATCCGGATGGTCACTTAAATCTGGAATAAAAAAATTGTTCCATAAGTACAAAGGAGTAGAAAGCTTACAACATTTTGCCAAAAGGCAGGATGTACCATATATTCTGCTGACTAAAAATAATCACGATGTCGTAAAAGAATATGTTAGTGAATGGAAGCCGGACTTGATAGTGGTTTCTTCGATGTCACAACTCTTGCGGCGTTCTATTTTTGATATCCCGCCATTGGGAACCATTAATATCCATCCTGCAAAGTTGCCTGCTTATCGTGGCCCGAATCCTACATTATGGATGTATTACGATATGGAATTAAATCCTGCTGTTACGGTTCATTATATTGATGATGGTGAGGATACTGGAGATATTTTAGAACAGGATACATTTTCTCTGCCTATAGGATCAACTAAGTCAGAATATTTGTCAAGGGAATATGAATTAGCCTTAAAGTTGTTAAATAAGGCTATTGCTAGATTGAGACTTGGCAAAGTACAGGGAATCAAACAGCCGAAGGATAGTCCCACAGTTCGAGCCAGAAATATTACTGCAGAGGAGGCTGGTGGTTTTATTCCCTGGGATAAATGGAGCGTCGAACATGTATGGCATTTTTTGCGAGGTGAGGGTGATAGCTATCCTTTTATCTGTCAGCCTAAAGGGATATACAAGAGGCAGTTATGGCAATATGTGAGATATGAGAAGAAAGATGAACATCATACTGCAGGAGAGATATATCAGGACGCAAAAAGATATTATTTAGCTTGTAAAGATGGGCGCATAGAATTGGATTGGATGTTTTCGGGAAAGAGATTCTTGAAAATGATTTTAGGCATGTAATAAAAAACGAGCCTGATGGCTCGTGGAGGAATAGTTATTATAACAATTTTAGCAAAGAGGGTTCAAGCGAAAGAACCTTTAGCAGGTTAGATATAGCCCTGCTGGGCAGTATTTCGCCGCTCTCATACTTTTGAAAGGCTTTTTTGCCACCGCCGAGGATTGTGCCTGCCTGAACCTGGGTAAGCTTCAGTTTCTTGCGAATTGAACGGATGTCAGCAGGGAGCAGTAGATTTTCGGCTTCGGCCTTTAGCTGATTCAAAGCGCGGTCATAGGCTTTCATATCATTCTGGGTAAAAGTACCTTCGTCACTATCTTCGGGATACCAGCCTGGCATGGGGAAGGTTTTGCTATGCCCTTGGTAGGTAATGGTAATTTCACGGGTATCGCGAATGAGCTTTTCGCCAGTTTCAATATCGTATTTTACATTCTCCATAAATATCGCCTCATTTCTCTTTGAATGAAAGAAGTGCAAAGTCGGTAATCGTTCCCTGTGTAAATTTAATGTAGAGGGTTAATCCCTTATAGGGAACATGGTAGACATCCTGCCATATGCGATGGTTTTGGTAAGAAGTCATAGATTTGTAGAAATGCTTGTGCGTCATGGAATGTACTGCATCCTTGATATCGGAAAGTCCGAAGCCACATGCGGCGGCACCGCGTAAGGCGGAGAATTTGATTTCGTATTTAGATTGCTTAAAAGAATCTAAATCATATGTAGGTGTAAATTTGTCAACAACATTTGGCATAATGATTTCTCCTTTGAGAAGATTATAGACCATAGTGGTGCATTTTGTCAATGTTAGATAACAAAGTTGAGGGGAGAAGCATAGTGTCAAAAGCAGAGAAAGCGCAATGGCGTGAGTGGTGTCAGTCTGACCCGAATATCCACATCTTCATGCGGGATTGGTGGTTGGATGCGGTGTGTGGTGCGGACAATTGGGATTGCATCATAGAATCTTCTAAATATTCAGGAGGAGGGTTGAGCCGCGCTGCACTTCCATTTTATAAAATAAAATCGCATGGTTTTAATGTGATTGCTCAGCCTATACTTACGCAAAAAATTGGGCCGTATGTGAAGTTGGGGGATGGATTATCTAAGCTGGAATCTGCTGACGTGTCAAATCAGTTGATGGGAAAACTGCTAGATAGATTACCTACAGATGTAGCTAGCGTACACTTTAATATGGACTGGCATATTACGGATGGAGAACCGTTTTTGGCACGAGGGTATGAAGTGACTACAAGTTATACTAATGTGCTTTTGAATTTATCCGATTTGGACAGTGTGTATGCTTCTTTCGACAAGACTGTGCGTAAACATTTACGACGGGCAGAGCAAATCGTAAAAATTGAGGAAACTGATGACATAGAGGCTTTTTACCAGGTGATTGGAAAAACTTTTCATCGACAAGGGAAAGAAATCCCATATAGTTTCGATTTTGTCAAACAGCTTGATGATGTGCTGGTAAGACATCAGGCGCGGAAGATATTTTTGGGGAAAGATGAACAGGGAAGAATTCATGCGGCAAATTATTTGATTTGGGATGAAAACAGTATGTATTTGCTGATGGGGAGTGCTGACCCTGAACTGCGAGAAAGTCATGCAGGTAATCTCATGGTGTGGAATGGAATTAAATTTGCGTCCACAGTAACGAAGCATTTTGACTTTGAGGGAAGTATGTTGCCAGGCGTAAATGCTTTTAATTTAGCATATGCTCCTGTTAATATGCCCTATTTGTCCGTTAGCAAACGGCAAAGTAAATTATATAATCTGCTATGGCATGGCAAGCAGGTCGTAGCAAACCTAATCTAAGTGGAGGAGATATTTTTGACTAGCAAGGAAAAATACCGCAAGTTATGTGCGGAGGAACCGAGCATACCCATATATTCCCGGGACTGGTGGCTGGATGCGGTGGCACCAGGGGCATGGGATGTGGTGACGGTGGAGAAGAATGAGGAAATTGTCGCCGCATTGCCTTATGTAATTCAAAAGCATTATGGATTTACTCATATATGTATGCCGTCCCTGACCCAAAAGCTGGGGCCGTGGCTGAAATATCCTGCTGGTCAGAAATACTCCAAGAAGCTGGATTATGAGAAAAAGACCTTCAATGAGTTGATTGAAAAACTTCCCGCGGTGGATGCGTTCAATCAGAACTTTGACTATCGCATTGAAAACTGGCTGCCTTTTTACTGGCAGGGCTTTTCGCAGAGCACACGCTATACCTATGTGATACCGGATTTGACGGATGTGGATAAAATCTATAATGAGTTGGCCTCGGATATTAGAAAACAACTTCGCAAGTCTGAGAAGTTGGTTTCCTGCGAAGTTACGGAGAATGTGGATTTATTATACGATGTGGCGGAAAAAACATTTGTCCGTCAAGGTATGTCTATCCCTTATTCGAGAGAGTTTCTTCATCGCTTGGTAGAGGCAACTAAGGCACATAATGCCGGAAGAATCTATGTGGCAAAAGATTGTGAAAATCGTGTTCATGCGGTAAGCTTCCTAATTTGGGATGAAAACAGTGCATATTATTTGATTGGTGGAGCTGACCCGGAATTGAGGCAGAGCAGTGCACAGGTGGCCTTAATGTGGTGCATGATTCAGGATTCATCCAAGATAACGAAGGCTTTTGATTTTGAAGGAACAATGCTGCCTACGGTGAACAGGACTTTCCGCAATTTTGCCACGCAGCAATATCCTTACTTTAATATCAATAAAGTATACAATGGACGCTTGAAGGTATTGAAGCATATGAGAGAAATTGTTCGAATGTTAAGAGGGTGATAAGATGCTGATTATTCATTGTAATAACAGCTTTAGACCAGAACGGGAATATATTTATGACTGTGTATTCCATGATTTTTGGCAGATAGATTATAAAATAAAGTATGAAAAGCGTAATGATGTTGAGCTGGAATATGACGGTGTTAGTTTGTATATTGCAGATACATTTCTGCAAATGGATGAGCGTAGCTGGTTAAGACAAGAGTCTTTACCATTACAACCGTTAGTGGTTTTGAATGTACCGTTGCTGTATGAAGAATGTGTGACTGATACGAAATTACCTGTAATATATGGTGATTCGGCAGACGCACTCTTTTGGGATGATGAAAAGAAATGTTCTGTAGATATTTTTGGTTCAGCATTGTTTATGTTGACACGCTATGAAGAAATAGTAAAAAAAGAGCGGGATGAGTTGGATAGATTCCCCGCTAGGGCATCTTTAGCGTGTCAAGAAGGATTTGAGGAACGTCCTATCATAAATGAATATTTGGAAATCATTTGGAAATGGATGACTAAATACTTTTCGGGAATAGAACGTCGGAAACGTGTTTATACTATAATGCCAACACATGATGTAGATGTACCTTTTTGGGGGATGTATGTTGATAATTGGCACAAATTTAGGTTGTTATGTGGAGATGTGCTTAAACGAAGAGGGTGGTCTACAATAAAAAAACATATTTGTTATATATATGATGGACTGCGGAAAAAATATGAATCTGATCCATTTAATACCTTTGATATGGTAATGGACACTAGTGAAAAGAACGGGGTAAAAAGTAATTTTTATTTTATGACAGCTCAAGGGAAGAGTAATATGGACGGGAATTACGATTTATCGGAACCAAAAATTAAAAGGCTAATAAAAAACATAGTTGAAAGAGGACATAACATAGGGATACATTTTAGTTTTAACAGTTATGATAATCAGTTGTATGTAAATGAAGAATCAGACAAGATACGAGACTTTATTAGCAAAAAAAATATACCACAAGAATCTTTTGGGGGGAGATATCACTGGCTGCGTTGGAAGACACCAGATTCATGGAAGTATAATGAGATGGCAGGGATAGATTATGACTCTACCATGGGATTTGTAGAGTGCTTGGGATTCCGTTGCGGTATTTGCTATGATTATCCAGTGTATAACGTGATGGAACACAAGAAATATAAGTTGCGTGAATATCCATTGATAGTTATGGACGGAAGCGGTTTAGCAGACTATGGTTTAAAACTTTCGAAGGAAGAGATGCTGGCTAAATGTAACGAATTAAAGAAAAAAGTAAAAAAATTTAATGGGGTTTTCGTGATATTATGGCATAATTCATTTTTTACTGAAGATGGTTATGCTGAACTTTATAAGGAGATTGTTTCTAGATAGTATTTGGAGGTATGATTTATGTGTGGAATTGCAGCGATTATATCGACTGATTACATAGATAAAATAATGGTGGAAGGGATGTTAGATTCGATAATACATCGAGGACCGGATGATGGTGGGATAATATCGTTGTCATCAGGCAGGGTGATCCTAGGACATCGCAGGTTATCCATTATTGATTTATCTGCATATGGCAGGCAGCCAATGAAGTATATGGGCGGACAATATACAATATCATATAATGGAGAAATATATAATTATATTGAGTTAAGGCGAACGTTGATAGAAAAGGGATATACTTTTAAAACCAATACGGATACAGAAGTCATTATGGCTGCGTATGATTTTTGGGGGGAGGAGTGTCTAAATCATTTTAATGGAATGTGGGGATTCGTTCTTTACGATAGAGATAGGAATGAAGTGTTTCTTTCGAGGGATAGATTCGGCGTTAAACCTTTATATTATTGGCATTCACCATATGGCTTTGTGGCATTTGCATCGGAAATAAAGGAGTTTTACAAATTACCAGGATGGACAGGGAAAATAAACTCACAGAAATGTTATGATTACTTAGCATATGGGATAACTGATCATACTGATGAAACAATGTATGAGGGAGTAAGGCAAATTCGTGGGGGGGAATACGCTGTTTTTTCAGTTAATGAAAAAATGAGCGAGAAACATATTCATTGCTGGTATAATTTGCGAGATGATAAATTTACTGGTACGCTTGAGGAAGCTTCAGATATCTTTAGAGAATTATTTTTTGATGCAATAAAATTAAGGTTACGTTCAGATGTCCCCATAGGGTCATGCTTATCGGGAGGATTAGATTCATCCAGCATTGTATGTACCATCAATGAAATAATAAATGACTTAAATGTTGATATAGAACAAAAAACAGTATCTGCAGGGGTGAATGATAAGCGCTATGATGAGATGAATTACGTGCAGATGATTTTCGATGAACGACCTAATATCGATGGGAAAAAAGTTTATCCTGATATTAATAAATTGTTTGACGATTTACCACAACTCCTTTACCATCAGGATGAGCCGTTTGGCTCAACAAGTATATATGCTTCTTGGTGTGTGTTTAACACAGCTCAAAGAAGTGGATTAAAAGTAATGTTAGATGGCCAAGGAGCTGATGAGATTTTGGCAGGATATGATGGATTTTATCAGGTGAGATTTGCAAGTTTAATAAGAAAATTAAAGTTCATTCAGTTAGCTAAGGAAGTTAAAGATAGCTATAATCTACGTAATATACATTATTTAACTTGTTTGAAAGCTTTTGTTAAAGCGTTTATTGGGCAAAACGAGGCAAGGTATGGTGCATTGCTGAAAAGTAAAAACAAGAAAACTTGGTTGAGCGCTGAAAAATTAAACGTATCAAATTATGGGGTAGATGGATTTAAGTTTAATACGGATGTGCATGCAGAACAGAGACAAAGATTATATAGGTGTAATTTGCCTCAATTACTACATTATGAGGACAGAAATACGATGGCATTTTCAATTGAGGGGAGATTACCATTTCTAGATTATAGATTGGTGGAGTTTGTATTGAGCCTGCCAGAGGAATATTGTATTTCAGATGGGATAACAAAAAGAGTATTAAGAAATTCAATGAGTGGTATTTTGCCAAATGGAATAAGAGATCGTATGAGTAAATTAGGATTTGTTACACCTGAGGCTTTATGGCTAAAAAGTAATACACGGCTTTTTAGAGAGAGGATTCAAGAGACAGTGGAATCTACAGATGGAATTATAACATCGCAGGCCATAAAGTTGCTTGATGATATGGTGGATGATAAAATCCCGTTCGATTTTTCGGTGTGGAGAATAATCTGTTTTGGCGAGTGGATGAAAAAAATGGCTTGTTAGTAATGGATTTTGGGTATAAGTCGCTAATTTAGAGGAGGATACGGTGGGTGCTTTTTAACTCAT
>AUXO016065117.1_pt1 | contig 10356 bp, 5 predicted proteins | sample 768731 | NCBI WGS metagenome assembly AUXO01 (sample SAMN02715735, study PRJNA202380) | gut metagenome | biome: sheep rumen | host: Ovis aries | place: New Zealand: Palmerston North | reverse complement strand
GTGTTGGACTGAATATTAATTCAAGAAGTAAATAAATGATGACTATGAGAAAAGATAGATTTAAGACCGAACGATGTATTACTAAAATTTGATTGAGAAGATTTGGAATATGATAGTTTTTTAGCATTGATGGCATCGTGAGCAGACACAACTCATAGTTTTACAATAAAAAGATGAGAACAAGAATTTGATACAGAGGAATTCAAATGCGATTGAACCTGTAAGTTTGATATAATTATATCAGAAAATTGAAATTTACAATTAAATGATATTAAATTTTCATTCTGATGAGCAATATTGGCAACGTTTCACGAAATTTGAGCAGAATGGGATTTGACAATGGATGCATTATGAACAATAGGTAAGGCACTTTTTTCATTTAAAAAATGAGAAATGAAAGAAGCAATTAATTCCTTAGCTTGACCAGTTTGAGCAGTAGAAATAGGTAGACTTATATACGAAATGTGATGATGGCTATCATACTTATGATTTGCAGGAATGTTATCTTTGGCATTAGCAATATTCAATGTATTACCTATCCCAGTATTAGATTGATGAAGGGCAATTTGAATGATCTTGCAAAAGATTACCAAAATAAAACCTAAAAAATTCTTTGTGTGAGAATCGTATGTAGATATGGTATTTATGTATTTATTATTGTGACTTGGTGTTGTGATAGCAATAAAGGATTTTTATGTTTATTATCGAGACTCTATTGTTAACTATGTTACAACTATTTTCTAAAAACTTAAAAAAATCAAATCAAAGATTTGATAGTTTTCGATGGGTTAATATTTCGCTAATTAGCTAGATTATACAAGATCAAGGTCATCTAGTCATTTCATCAAATCATCAGCTTCTGCAACATCTTTTTCTTCAATTTCTTTTACAGTATTCTTATACTTAACATCCTTTATGTCGGTAACAAGTCATTCTTCAAATTCATTAATTTTATCAGTGCTAAGTTTCCGATTTGGATATTCTCATTCAGTGAATTTTTCTTCAATTATTTTTAAAATTCAAAAATTTGATTTTTCATCAAATTGAGCCTTTCCACTTGCGGCTGAGTATTCATTATCAAAATTTTCGGCATTATCTCTAATATACTTGATAGTATTTTGTTTATTGTTTTTATCAAAGATTATTCTAGCAATATCACCCGTCTTATCCTGGTGACCATTGTTTTCTCACCGAGATAATCATATATTACCTATAAATGCTTTCATATAATCAGAAAAACTATTAATATTCGCAGAATTTTTTTCTTTCGTTATCAACTGAATTACTTTATATAAATCAGATGGATCATCTCATCATTTAAGATTTTTGGTTCAATTCGGATCCAGAGTGATTCATAAAGTATTCAAAAGATTTAATGCTACAGGTTCACAAGTCGATTTTGCTTCTATTTTATCTCTTATTTTTCGTCCAATTTCGTCTAATTTAGTTCCACACATTTTCTGAAACATAATTTTATGCTCTCTTTTCATCTTATCTCTCATTTCAGACAAATTAGGCATAGATGGTGGGGGAGTCGGTTGTGCTTCTTGCTGCTCTCATCATGGAGTATTTCCAGTTGTCTCAGGGGTAGGAGAGTTTCCTCTCTGCCCAGACATAGGTGAATTCCCCATATTCGAGAGTATATTAGTATTCATAGATTCTGTAGGAGCTTTATAGAACTCGTACAAAATACTATCAAACGGTTGTAATACTCATATTTCAGATGTCGGATTACTGCTTCAGGTAAGTGTTATGTTACCAGATGATACATCAATAAATGAATTCATATAAAGTTTTCAGGTGTTTAAATCATATTTTATATTCATATTTTCTCAATTAAATTTTCCAGATAATAATAAGCAATTATTCTCAATTTTTGCTGAATTATTTTCATCAAATTCAAAACCAGTCATAAAACTTCAAGTAGTATTAGTATCAACAATGTACTGAAACATATCTTTTATATTATCAATAATTGCACCAATCGCATAATTCTTTATGACATCATGCGTGCTATCCATCTTTTCATCTATAAGTTTCATAGCTTTCGCTAAGTTCTCTTGATATTTACCAGGGAATCATTGCAATATTGCTCTGAGAAGATCTGCCTCAGATGTACTAATCTCAGGATGATTACTTATCCGAGATTCCCAATTACTACTATTAAAACTTACACCATTTTCACTTACATCTAAAAATTTTACAAGATCTGTAATATCCATATAATTACTCAGGACTTCCTGATTCTCAGCTATAAAACTTTTTCACGTTTCCATTAAAACTGGTCTTTGTAGGGGTAAGATATCGGTTCCTCATACTTTTCTATCAAAACCAGATATTTCACTTCATAAACCTCTATCCTGAGCTATTTCTACTCACGTTGCATTCTGGACATCTAATTTTTGCCTTTTCTCTTGCCTTTGAGACAATAATTTTCAATCAATTTTTGGTGTGGTTGATTCCATTGCCTTTATTTTCATCCAGGCTTCTTTTCTAGTTTCAAGGTTATGTACAATTTGATTTTTACGTATGTTCTGTTCGATAACTAAATATTTGTTATTAGTTCCTTCATCTTGTTTATCTCAACTAGTTATCAAAATTGCATTCAAAATTTCCATTAATTCGGCATCATCTAATCACTTTGAAGGATCAAATTTTTTAATTCATTCTAATCAACCACCTGAAAGATTTTTATTATAGGCATACATTCAGTATAAATATAGGTAACACCTAATTTGAGTATCAAATACATTATCTCATGTATATCATAATTTATCACCTGATGTATCCAGTCAACGAGCATACTCTCTAATTGTATATCTCATTAATTCCATCGATTCATTATATTGTAATGTTCAGACTCAAACATTATCGGCACTTTCAAATAGTTTTTTTAATTTTTCAGCTAAATTTTCTCTGCTGAGCTCTCATATAATAAATTTACGCGCCATCCCATCAATATGATCTTTTGCTATACGGAACCTACCTACTAAATTAGTTAAATTTTTACCAAATTCTTTTGAATCTCCTGTATCACCAGATTCTACACATTTTTTTGCATACGATTTATATAAGTTAAGCACCCACTCAATTTTCAACTTTGCTTTAATCTCTCTTGCAGAGATAAATGAAAGTTTTCAGTCGATGACATGGTTTTCTAGGTATGATTTAATAATATCAACACCATCATCAATTATGAAACCTTCAAATCATTCTTGTTCATAATTGCTCAAGAGATATTGATATATGTCATCAATTTTATCAGTTATATTACCTTGTTCTCAAAATTCTTTTAATAATCTTATCTCTTGTTCTATTAATGCTCTTAAACATTCTTTATCATCTCATAAATATTTATTAAAATCAGATAATGCGTCCGATAATAGCAATTGCACTTGTTCGTTTTGCATCAACTGTCACTCAATTGAATCATTTCATATTTTATCTTGGTTAAATTTAGCCATCAACTTCTCATTCTTTGGTTGATTTGATGAAAGTCAAAAATTTAATGCTTTTATTTCGTCTGAAGGAATCTTAGCTTCTATTTGTCTTCAATGAATTAAAGATTCTAGGTATTGTACCTGTTCATCACCAGTCAAGTTGTGTGGAATATTTCAATTACTTGAATCTAGAGACAAAAACCAGTAATCAACAAATTCATCCATTCTAGCCTGTTGCTCGGAATCTACAGGTGAAAGAAGACCATTATTATCCATGGTCTCATCTAACTGGGATTCCGTTCCTTCAGTAATGTTTCACGTATCCGTTGATTCATAATCATCTCTGTCTCCAAAACTTTCAACCATCAATGAATAGAATTAAAATTAAAACAATCAATACTTATTTGTAGAATAAGTATAAAAATCTTTTTCTTTTTGCATATCTTTTATCAGATTCAGTTTATTAGCAGAATTTGAATACATAGTATATATTACTTCTCACTTTTTTACTTTGTCTCATAATTTTTTATGTAGATAAATTCATGCTTGATATTGTTTAGGTGCTCAAAGTCATCTAACCATTGTATTCAAGTGTTTCATATCAACTTTCTTGATTATACAGTCTTTTTGTGCAATCACATCGTGAGAAAATTTTCCAAGCTGAATATCTTCAGATTTAATATTTGGATTTCAGTTCTGTGCTTTTATAATCTCTTGCATTTTTTTCCAAGCTTCTCCACTATTTAACTGATTTTTAACTAAATTCTCAGCTACTTTCATACTGTTTGCCTTTCCACACAAAACCAATAATCTGGACGCAAGGAATACAGCTTTTTTTTCTAAATCTTCTGATCTGTCGGTATAATGTTGCAAAATTCTGAGAGCTTCTCTAGCTTGAAGACATGCTCATATTCATCTACCGATTGGTTCGCTTCAATCAGTTACCTGAACATCCATTTTAATTCAAAGATATTCTCAGATTTCTTTAAAACGTTTTGCTACTCTTTTGGCATCTTTCATAGTTGCCACCTTTGCAGTAGGTCACATAGGAATGTCGATTAAACAGTGGTTAATTCACATCGCATAGTTTTTTGCCATAATTGATGAAATCATCCTTGCATAAGGCTCCATCCCAAGAGGAGCTGATACTTTAATAATCCTATCATTAACCGGCGCTAAGTTCAGCCTTTCATTCCACACTAAACAAGCTCAAACCTTATCAGTAAGCCTAATAACCTCTTGTTTATCAAATTCAATATCCATCAAAACATTTACACACTCTCCAGTTGCAGCAGGTGAGGTGATTGCTTTGGAAAAGCTTTTTGGTACAGTAATCCCCAATGATGCTAAAATCGGAATTACAATCATAGTTGTTTCATTCCCAGGGACTCATCAGATACAATATTTTCAGGCTACAATACCTGGAAAACGATACATATCTCAGGTATAGGCAGTTGCTTTAGTGGTGTATGCTAATTCATGTATATCAGATTTATAAAAAAAACTGGTCGCTACATAATATGCTAAAACTAAATCATGAATTTTATTATCTTTTATGTCCTCAATAATAGCATCAATCTCTTCCTCATTAATTTTTTTTCATAAAAGTTTTTTTCTAATCGCCTGCATTGAAATAGGATTGTTTTTTACAAAGCTTACCAAAACAGTATCTCATTCCATAAATGGATATTCTTCCAAGAAATCATTCGTAACTCAGATTTCATTAGCTTGAACATATTTATCACTTAATGCAACATCAACTACAAATTCCTCTCATTTCCTTATCAAAGAAATTTTGTCATCATCTTTTATACCATAATCAGCAGCTTGCTCTGTATTCAATATTACGATATTTGAGTTTCAGTTTTGAATATCAAACGATACTATTTTTGCACTGAAGATCTCTCTGTGTTCTTGAACATTTGTATGAAGTTGATTCATTTTTGTTATTTTGATATATAAAATATTTAATTACGAGAACTTATTGCTTTACTATCATTTTCCAGATGTTGAATAAATTTTACCATTTCAGTCGAATCTAATTTTCGATTTGGTTTAGTCTCTTTATCGGTGATTTTATTTACTATCATATTAGCAAATCAGAACATTGAACTAGAATCAAAATTTACTTTATCCTTAAATATATCTGGATTATTTGAAAAATCACTTATACTATCTCTAATTATAGAAATATATTCGTTTTCAAGTCCTGTTTTATCATTTTCTTGCGGACCAAGTAAATTATTTTTTCACCAATCTAATCAAGCATATTCTAGTATTTTTCACATAAATATTTGAAAATTTTCCAAATCATAAGGATTAGAATTATTTATAACTTGTAAAAAATCGAACAAATCAGATCAGTTACTCACCTCAATATCCTTAATCTCTTGATTGTTATCAATTATGTTAAATGTCTTCATAAACTTTATTACAATTGAATTAACAGCACTCTGTTTCTCTGAATTTTCTACTATAACATCGCTAAGTAACGTCATTTGCGAGTGAAATGAGTCATGACTTGATAATATATCATCAAAAGACCTCAATTCTCATATTTTAAAATTTGATAGTGAATCATTTCAGAGTATCATTTTTGAATTATCCTTAAATTGCAAAAATGAGTTCATATAAACTTCTCCAGATTTAAGATTGTAACGAACCATCACATTTGCTCAATTAAATTCTCAAGATATCACGAGATTATCTCACTGTATTTTTACAGGTTCATTATTATTAAATTTAAATCATTGACTTCAAAGATCTCCTTCAAGGTTTTCCGATATGGTAGAAAATATTTCCCTAACATCATCAATAACCGAACCAATTGCAGAGGTTTTCATATAGTCTCAAATTTTAGATTCAGCTTCTGATGAATTTGAGTATAATTCATCAATTGTGCTATTATATGTTTCAGTGAAGTTGCTCTGTAATAAGTGAAATATTTCATCAAGTGCTTCACTATCCATTCATCTTACAGAATCGCTTTCTTCACAGAACTTATTTCGATTATCTTTATTTATAAGTTTATTCTCTTTATCAAAAATTCTATATCAATCCATATCATCTTTAGTTATTATTCAGGCAATTTCTTGGTGATCTTCAATAAAATCCTTCCAAGCATTGCTAAATGCATAGTCTCTAAAATCATCATCGTCAATTTTATTAGAATCAGTACTAATGACATAACCATCTAAAGCAGACGATAAATTCATACTTTCAGCTATCTCTTGTCAGGTTATCTCATCATAATCAAGAGCACAAGATTCTGTTTGTTCCGGAAGTGAAGTATTATCACCAATATTTTTTTCTAATCTGTGGTTTAATTCTTCATTAATTTTCTGAGCTTGTTGCATGATTCTCGCATTTTCCTTCTGAATTTCTTCTTCTCTTTTCCTCCATTTTTCTTGCGTATCTTCGCTAATATCTTCATACTTTAAACAAAAACAGTTAGATAAAAAAACCTTATAATCTTCTTCTAGAGATCTTTTTAAATCAATACCAGCAATCTGAGACAATTTTTCGTATTCAGTCGGAAATTTTAATCTATAATATTTGTAAAATTGAGCAAAGAATTTATCATCACTATAATATAGTTCAATAGGATCTTTCTGAGAATCTCGAATATAATCCGATAATTTATCCTCAAATCTATAAAGTGCAAAATTTCTCAATCTATCTTTAATTTCTGGATTGAGATCGTCAAGAATAAAAATTCCATTTTCGTTTACCTTGCTTGAGATATCCAAGCTTGTCCAAAGAAAGTTCTCACCGCTTGGTATAGCTATTGCATAAAATGGATTGTCTCACATGCTTATAAATGGATCTTCTCAATTATCGATTGATCTTTCTATTATTGAAGTTAAATTATCAACCTCAAAAGATTGATTTACATTTACATTTACAATGTTCTCTTTCAAAATAACTGATCTACTTTTTCAGTGAGCAGCTTTATAAAAACAATCTATTTGATTTATATATAGTTTAGATTTAGTTATTAATATGGAATTAGAAAATACTCTTAGACGCCTATTTCATGGGATTTGTCTTAATTGATCATATAAATTATTTAACTCATCCTCAGACAGATTACCAATGATTCTCATTATTTCATCTCTATTAATTCTTCTTCATATAGAGCTAGTGTTATCAATTACTAAATCACAAATATTATTCATAATTTCAAATTTACGTTTTCATACAACATCATCAATATTTAAAACATCTGATTTATTAGCTCATCATATAACATCAGTTTTCAAATCATCGAGCATTCTTTGGGTCGTCGCTACCTGTTCCGCAGTTTCTTTATCTGCACCAATAGCTGTTTCAATTCAATGATTCAGAACTTCACTTCACATACTTAAAGCAAAAAAACAAATAAAAATTTTCACTACATACTAATTATACTTGAAATGACCAAAAAATGCAAAAAAAATCCGACTTTTTGTGTCAGATTCTTTTATACTCTAGATTTTATAGTTCTAAACTGATTATCACTCTTCTTCAAATGCTTCCATTCTGTCATCATCAACTACTCTTTTCATTCTAGCCAAAACAGTCTCTCCATCTTTAACCTTATCTCAGATCTCTGCTACTACTTCTACATTACTATCGAAGATAATCGTTACCTGTGAACCAAATCTGATTAATCATATTACTTCTCACTGCTGAACTTCATCATCTATATCCACAAATGAAACAATCCTTCTAGCCATCGTTCAGGCGATTTGTACTATCCTATAGCGAGCTCAATTATTTGACTGAAAAAGCATCGCATTATACTCATTCTGTAGTGTAGATTTCATAGTTGGATCGGTCTTCATCGCATTACGCCTTTTTCAGCGAACATATTTCTCTTCAATTAATGTGGCATTATTTGGAGAACGTTGATAATGTACATCCATAGGCGTCATCATAATCGAAACCATTGTGGCTCCACTACCTATTCAATCGATAAAATGATCCAAAACTTGATTGTTATCCTTGTAAATTACTGTGTGATCAGTTGGATTCTTTATTATTGCGATAATTTCTCAGTTTGCAGGACTTACAAACAAATTCTGATCATTTGGTACTTTACGATAAGGTTGGCGCAAAAAATAGCATCTATAAAATGCCACACAGCAAACCAGTATAATCATTAGTATCCAAAATATTCGTCTTATTAGCATTTTGTATCTTCCCATAAAGATAGAAAAACTTATCATAAAACTTAACTAACTTTCATAATACCAATCCAAAAATAAAAAGCAATCATAAAAATCTTCTCGAAATTGCAGTTTATAACCAATAAATAAAAAATCTCTTAAAAAATTTGACAAAAAAAGGTGTTTGGATTATACTTACATTGTCTGCAAAATATTATTTGTTTTTACATTGGATATTTTGTAGATAGAAGAGTTCTTTAAATTATACAGAATAACTGGCGATTCTATGAATAAGGTATTAAATTCTTATTACATAAAATCAAAGAGTATATTTCATCGAGAGTACTATTTTTATTCCATATTGAATTTTTAGAATTCGATTCCTTGTCTGCAATAGATAAGCGATAAAAAAAGTACACAAAATAAAAACAAAACGCTATCATCCCTTTCACTAAAGCTGTGCTTTTTATAGGGATCAGAATAGATTATTTCAAAATGGTTTGTATTCTCCTCCCAGTTATTCAATTATTCATTTGCCGAATTACCATTTTTTCGACACCGGTAGCTATGGAAAAAATAAAGGGATCGGTTATACTTTTCAAAAGTATATTTAGAAATTGAAAAGTTAATTGTAATAATTCATTCTAGAGAGTTTCTCAGGATTGCCTGATAAATTCCCTCAGGTCGCGATACGAACATCCGTTCAATAAAAATCGTGTGTATAATTATCTCTTCTTATTTCATTTATTTCTCTATTTTTAGGAGAAAGATGAAAAAAGAAGCTGATTGGATTTACCTTTCAGCTTTTTTCGTTTTTAAAAAACTAAGTAGTAATTAAAAAATAAGAATTTATTATTGAAATTTTGGTTAATTACGTTACAAGATAAAAGTGTATTTTTATTTTTTAATATATTCATTTCATGAAAAAACTATTATCTTTATTCGGTGTACTTGGACTGTTGGTATTTATAGCAATGCCTATTTACGCCCAGGAGGAAAATTCTGATATCGAGAACGTTGTAGCTGAAACAGAAAATCTTGTAGATGAAACGGTTGATGCTGTCGAAGTGGCTGTGGATGAAACTGCAGAATTAGTAGATGAAACAGTTGATGCTGTTGATGCAGCTGCAGATGAAACAGTAGAATTTGTAGATGAGACAGCTGATGCTATTGATGAAGCTACAGACGTAGACAGTATAAATGATTTTTCAGCTCTTTTAGAAACAGATGAAGTTCAAAATATATTTTGAGAACTGAATATTAATAATGAAGAATGAGCAGGACTTATCGGATTAATTGCAGGTTTGTTTGCTGGTCTAGGAATAGTTGGTTGAATTATTGGTATTATATTGCGGATTCTTCGTATAATTGCGTTATGGAAAGCTTTTGAAAGAGCAGGTGAATGATGATGGAAAGCTCTTATACCTATTTATTGTAGTTATATAAAATATAAACTAGCAGGAATGAAAAATTGGTTCTGGTATGCAATACTTATTGCAATAGTAATATGAATCATTGCTGCATGTATCCCAGATCAAAAAGATTTGATTACTAATATAGCAAGTTTGATTGTATGAATTATATATATTGTTATGACATTCAAATTCGCAAGAAAATATGGATGGGGTGTTTTTGCTTCAATATTATTCGTTCTTTTCTATCCAATTTGTATATTGGTTCTTGGATTTGGGAACTACAAATACGAATGAAAATCTGAAGAAACAGTTGTAGAGGCTTAGTATCATATATTTATATTTTTAAAAAGG
>AUXO012012437.1_pt1 | contig 10356 bp, 3 predicted proteins | sample 768731 | NCBI WGS metagenome assembly AUXO01 (sample SAMN02715735, study PRJNA202380) | gut metagenome | biome: sheep rumen | host: Ovis aries | place: New Zealand: Palmerston North | reverse complement strand
GCCTGCTCTTCTGCATCCTGCTCCTTGACTATTTCTTCTGCCTTCTCAAACAATCCTGCCACTGTGCCCGATGCGTCAGCGTCGGGCTTAACAGAGAGCAAATCAAACGTCCTTACATCGTCGTAGCTATCCATCTGCTCTACGTATTCCTCTGCTTCTGGCATGTCGCGCACAGCATTGTAGAAGGCTTTCAGATATGGACGGATAGCATCGCCCAGGTCGGATATCATGGCCTTTGCATAGTCTGCGAACTTTGTCAGGCCACGCTCGATGTGTCCCACAGCCAGCTCAGCACCAATAGCAAGTATTTCGGGGTCAACACCCATATTGAGCTGACCGAGCATCTTCTTACGCAGTCGGGCTTTCAGCTCTTCCATGCGCTCATCGCTGACAAGTCGCTTCGGTTGTTCCGTTTGTTTCGGCTGTTCCGTTTGTTGCGATTGTGTTGCAACGCCATCATTTAGTATCTCGCGCACACGTTCCATTATGGATGCAACAAAGTTTCTGCGAATCTCGGCGTTTTCCTCTTCGCTCAATCCTGTGTCGCCAAACATCTGCTTAATGAAAGCAACATCTTTTGGAGAGTTAAGACTCCAAGACTGACCCGTAAGAAGAGCGGATATTTTCTTTTCTATATCGCCAGACAATGGAGATTTACCTTTAGCAAGAGTTTGTGCTATCTTCTCCTTCTGTTCTTCGATGTATTGAGAGACTTCTTCCTGAGAAGGCTGCTTTGGCTGCGTCGGTTCTTCCTGCTCTGTTGCTAAAGCCATGTCTTGCAAGGATAATGGCTGCTCATCATCCAGGGCTTCTGCATCAAGAACGGTATTTGCAAAAGTTTCTGCGCTCATTTCGTCACGCATCATGAAACCTCCGTCCTCGTTGCTCCACCATCCTGCCCACTTCTTGGCAAGGGCTTTTGCCTTTCGCAGTGTCTCTTTGTCAAGCTCGTTGCCGAACTTCACAAGATGCATATTCAGAACCTTACCGCGCTTCGTGGTATAGTCCTTCGGAGTGATGGAATATGAACTTTTTTCGCTATTTCCTTGCACGTTATCGGATTTCTCCGTACCTTTGCCCTCAGAAACAGTGCTTCGCGGAGTAGCAGTGTCATTCCGCTTGCCTCCTGATGAGGTCTCGCCAGTGTCCGTCGTATTGCCGAGGGCACTGTTTTTCTTTTCAAACGCGGTAAGTAGCCACGTTTTCTTTTGATTATCCCAAGTTAAACGAACAGCTGCTTGATGTGTATCGCTTTCTAAATTAACACGGTTCTCGCTCCGCGTCGTGACGTGCATATCATCAAGAATTTCCTGAAGATTATCAAGAACATCAGGATGATACTTAACCAGCTTCGCAAGGCCGTACCCATCGCTCTTGCCTGTGCCTTCTTCACCCCAAACCAAATCAATGTCACCAATATCCTTGTGATGCAATGCACCAATGGCCTCTCCGCTCTTCTTCCTTTGTAGGAAGTATATTGCTTCCTTAGCTTTCCCTCTGAATTGGTCGTATATGTTACCAAATGAACCAACACCAATTGGCTGAGGCTCTGCTGTCCCTTCGTTCTGCGCACCGATTGGCTTCACGCTCTTATACTCGGCAAAAGGCTTTGTCTTTCTGTGGCTGCTGTCTATCCACTTCTTAAACTCATCCTTGCTTACCTCGGTAATTGTACCAAGCCCCTGCCATCCTTCTTCATAGTTGGAGAGGTAGGCATCACGGGCTTCTTCTGCACTGTTGAAGCCATACATAACCTTGTGCTCGTCAAACGAGCCGTCGGCCTTGCGTTGGTCGATAACGTACACATTGCCGCTTTCGGGTGCATCGCTCAGGAACACGTCGATATGGTCACCATCCACGCCTTCCGTGCCACGAATATAGCCGTAGGTATTGTGCATGGTTTGTCTCCACTGTTTGCCGCTGGCATCCGTGCCACTACGTTCAGAGCCTTTGGGGTTCTCGATTGTGACATCATAGCCATCTATCTTAACGTGGCCTTTCTTGTAGTTCCCGGCCTCCTTCTGTGCTTCGGTCGGGTTGGTGTTTACTTCACGCTCGGCTGCTGCAACAGGGCTTTCGGCTTCTACGCCTGTGCTTCCTGCTGTCTCGCCGTCTTGATTGCTTGTGCCAGTAGTGCCATCTTCCTGAACGATGGGCTGGCTTGCTGCAACTCGCTCGGCTGTTGCTGCGTCGAGGGCTGCTTGCTGTTGTTCTTCTGTTCCATATTTCAAAAGTTGTCTTACTTCATCCAGTATTTCCTCCTTTGACCTCACGTCTCCACTGAAGATGTCGAGTTGCCCGTTGGCACTATCCTTCGCTGCCTGGTTATAGAGGGCAAGGGCTTTCTTTAACAGAGTAGGCTTACCCTCGTTAAGAAGGTCTGCAAGCATGAGTACCGTTGCATTGTCTGCATCGACAACAGTTGCGCCTTCATCGAATGGGAATAGGTTAAGCTGCCTTGCAAAGCTGCTTACCTTCTCTCCTGCCTTATATCCCGCATTGCGTGCCTGATAGACAAGGTTGATTGCCTGTGCCAAGTCTGCCTCGTGGCTGTACTCATCACCAAGCATGAGGTTATTGCTTATTTCGGCAAGGGCTGTAATGATACCCTGACGGACTCCCTTGAATGCTGTAATCTGACGCACGGCATCGGGATTGCTCTCAAAGGCTTTCCCGATGAGCATGTTCTCCAGCATTTCACGGCCTTGTGCGCTGATTGTCTCTCCGTCGAACATTTCTCCATACTGTGCCTGACTGATGGCTCCAGCATCGCGCAGTTCGTTGATGGCCTGAGTTGTGGCCTGTGTGTCGGCATAATACTCGCCAAGGGTGTTGTATCCGTTGATGCTTCTTATGATGCGACCAAATGTGTTGTCGTCAACAATCTTGCCAAGCTTCACGGCCTGCTCTGTCTTCGACTGGCCCTTCATCTCCTGCTGGTTGAACTTGGCGTATGTGTCGGCATTATACGGCATGTCTGCATCCGGCACGAATACCACGCGAGGATGCTGCATGGTGCTTACTTGTTCGGGCGTGAAACCATACTGACCGCCATAGTTGGTAAGGTAGTCTATGTATGCACCATCGGTGTTGTGCGCTGCTGCAAGCTCGCCTGCCATCGTCCTGCCGTTGCCGCTCATCACAATGCCGTCCTTCGATACGACAACAGGCGATTGCGCAGCCCGCTGGTCGTAGTTATCGGCTATCTGCCTTGTTATGGTCTGTGCATCATTGTCGCGCTCATAGTCGCGGTCGTTCACGCTCTGGCCGTTCTCGTCAACAGGATAACCTTCGTTCTTGGCAAACTCTGCCGTTGGGTTATGGCTCGGTGTGGCGGCTCCGCTCTCCACGAGGACATACTTGCCAGGTACACGCTCACCATTGGCAAGGACAATCTCATTCCTGGCTCCCTCTACCTTTGGTGCTGCGTCCCACTTCTCACGGATTGCAGGAGCCACGTTGTTTGTACCGAGTGCGGCTTGCTCTGCCTTCTTGCGAAGTTCCTCTTCCTGACGCAACTGTTCTTCTTGCTTGGCTTGTGCTATGTTAGCGGCATCTTCTGCGGCTCTCGCATCAAGCTCACTTGCCAATACAAGCTGCTGGGCATCCTTAACCTGCTGCCAATAGTCGGCAACATGCTGGGCTGCATCCACCTTCTGCTGATACTCGCTTTGCTCTCTCTTGTACCTGGCAAGGCTTGTTCCCATCGTCGGCTTACCTTTCTTCGCCTTCTCCAACTCCTTGTCTGCTGCCTTTTTGTTGGCCTCGACAAATTGGTTTGCCTCTTCACGGCTCAGGTCTGCCTCGTTGTATAGATAGGAATGTGCTCGTTCTGGAGTAACTGCCATGAAGTCCGGCTCTGCGTTCTCGCCTTCGCCTATCATCGGCATGGCATTGTCAGCAGTGGCCGCTGACGGCTCGTTTGCTCCAGTCTGTTCAGGACTTGCCTCGCCGCCAGCTCCACCTTCTTCCGTCTGTTGCGCTCCTTCCGTCTGTTCCGTTTGTTGCGATTGCATCGCAGCCTCCTCAGCCCTCTTCGCTTCCTTCTCCTTCTCGTTCTCTGCAAGCCTTGCAAGATTGTTGGCTTCGAACATTCGCTGTATCTCTTCACGAGACATCACCTGCGGAACGTACGCACCATCCACCGACACAAGCACACTGCCTTCTGCCACAGCGCCCGGTGCGTCAGCATCGGGATTAGGAACAACCTCTATCGTGTGCTGCTGGCCTTCATCATCAAGCACAGTATATTGGTCGCCATCGTTGAACGGAAGCACTCCTTCTATCTCGTCTGCTGCTTGCTGTGCCACTTGCTCACGGATGGTGTTGCGTACTGCCTCTGCCTCTTCCTCGGCATCAATGGCCTCATCAACAGACATGAAATCACTCGGAGTGACAAACGACAATTCGCCTGTTTCTGCGTCGCGAACAATGACGCTGCCGTCGCTCTTCTCGGCATCTACCATCGTGCCATCTGGGAGCATCTGCACATTGCCATCAACAATATAAACTTGTTTGTTTTCTGCTTTGAGGATTGCGGGATGTATCATGCCATCCGTCTTGCTCACACGCTCACCGATAATGCCGTCGCTCTCTGCGATGCGTCCGTCTATATCGTCCGTCACCTTCTGCAGCATGCCGTCGTAGGTGGCCTTCGCGTTCACATAGTCAAGGGCAATCTGCTTCTCCTCATCGCTCCAGTCTTCATTTGTGGCAATAAATGCAAGTGATTCAATCGGCGCTTCGTCAAGGTCCTCAATTAGTTCTTCTGTCGCAATCTCACTAATCCGCTGACGCTGCAAGTCCAGGTTGTTCTTCGCATCGTTCATCTCCTGACCTTCCAGCGTATAGCCATTGTCGAAGGATTGTGCAACATCTAAAGTGACAGGTTCAATAGGTTCACCGTCTTCTACTACACTTTTCGTAGCGTATTCAAGTGCTTTGGCCGTAACTTGCGCTGTGCCGGATGTGTATGCACCTGCCAAAGCGCCGCCGATGAACGACTCTACATTCTCTTTGGCTTTAGCCATCGCAAAGATCCAAAGGTCTGCATTTGGATTTTCCTTTTTTATCTTCTGCCACTGCGCTTCTATGCCATAGTTCTTATCGCCATTTGCAAGGTCAAGCATTTGGCCGAGAGCATCATTTCCGAAGTTGGTAATAACTTCTTCTCCTCCTTCACCAGCTGCATCCTTGCCAAGTCTGCCAAGAGCATTAAAAATACGTTTGGCGATGTTTTCTGTTGCTTCCTTCGTTACTTCTTGAGCTATCTCCTTGCTCTCGCCTTTGCCTATATACTTAAATACGGGGTCTGCATACTTCTCAACAGCCTGTTCGATTGCAGCAGAACCGATTGCGTATGCAGCACGCTTCCATGCAGGAATATCGGGGTTTTCAAGCGTCTCTTGTCGATAGTTACCGCCTGCCATTGATATAGCATTCAGTGTGGCCGTATATGGGTTAGCCCATGATAATGTCATAGGCAGAGACTCGCCAGCAGTTGCAATGCCCTTCTGAACAAATTTGCCGAGCTCACCATCCAACAACAAATCAATGAAGCCTTTCTGCCCTCCGTATGGCTGTGCCTCCTTGCTCATCCTCTCTGCTGTTGCGTTGAGTGATGCGGATGCCTGCGTCAGCGGATTGTTCTTGTCCTTTAGCTGCTCTTCGTAACTCTGTGTCCTTGTATATCCTGTTGGGCTTGATGCGTCCTCTACATACAGATTGCTTGACAACTGCTGCAAGACATCAATAAGGCCAGCTCCTACGCGAGTAAAGCCAGCACCGATGCTCTTGCCTATAGTCTGCATAAGCGATGGGTCGTTGGTCTTATCCTTCTCCATCTGCCATTGGGCTCTCTCTTCTTCGTCTGTACGAGGAATAGCCTTCGTCTGCCTCCTTACGTCCTCCTGTACGCTCTCATCCGTCGGGTCGTACTCGTTCCCCATTACGTCACGCACAACTGGCACTTCCTGCATCCTTCCAGCTGCAAAGGTCGGTTGAAGCTTCGGTCTGCGCACTCTGTTGCCTTCTTCATCCGTAACGACCTCCGTCTCAAAGACTGGCTTCGGCTGATAGGTAGGCCTGTTATCCATCACATCGGCAACGGTAGGAATGTTACCGATTCTCTGCGACTGTGATTGTTCCCTCGGCTGTTGAGGATGTTGAGTCTTGGACGTGGTGCTACGCTTCCCGCCTTCCAGTTCGCTCTCGCTCATCGTGAAGTCCTGATTACTTGGCTGGTGAACATGAAGTCCAAGCCAGTCACGGAACTCTTCGTAACTCTCGCCTACATCACCGCCATCGGCCTTGAAAGTGTCATAAACATACTTTCGGTTGTTATAACCTTGCTCGCCTGGTGCAAGAAACCAACTCTCGAACTCCTGTTCGCTACCTACATCGCCTCCGTCTGCCTTCAGCGCGTCGTATAACTGCTTTATCTTGTCGTTACGCATGGTGTCTATCTATGAATACTGAAACCGCCCTTTGCACTCTTTGTCTTATCTTTCTCGTTGTTATGAATGCTGAAACCTGATGCGCCGCTTTTGCCTTTTCCGCTATTGCCGCTTGATGCAGTTTTTTTATCACTGCCTTTCTTTCCGCTATTCGCATTCCTGTTGGCCGCATTACGGTCTTGTCGCTCGTAGTGTTCCTTCTGGTTTTTGCGACGTTCCTCCTTGTCTTTTTGCTCGGCTTCAAACCTTTCTCTCCAGTTTTCTTGCTCTTGTCTTTCTTTCCTCTCGCGAACTTCCTTGGCCTCCTTGTCTCTCTGCTTACGGTATTCATCTTCTGCCTTGTCGCGTTCGCGGCGGTAAGTACGTTCCTCTTCTTGAGTCTTACGAGCCTCGTCCATCTTCAGACCATTCATGTAAGCATTAAGATAGGATATTTTGTTTTCGTCAAACGATTTGGTGAGAGCATCATACTTGTCTCGAACAACCTTCGACAGACTCTTGTTCTCAGTCAATGGCTTTATGCCGCGACTATATGCGTATGCCTGATGAAATGCGTTCAAGCCATCGCCAAGAGCTGCCATCGTAGCATCGCGCTTCTGCTTACGCTTTAGCTCTTCATCCTTCTTCTTGATGTTTTTATCACTATACGGATGATTCATGTTGATTATGTCTGCGAAACCTTGTGGCTGCTGCTCTGATACAGGAACGATTGTGTTGTCTGCAGGAGCATTATCCACAGGGAGACCGGCACGCTTACGCGCAGCTCTTGCCTGGGGTTCTTCCGACTTCTTCGAAAAAGAATAAATATCATCTAATACACTCATAGTCGTAGTTCGTTATGGTTAACCTAATCCGCTACCTAACTTATAGCCGTTGGTGGCACCACCAATCATCCCACCTGCAATGTCATAAGCATTGGGGCGCTCGCCTTCCAGTTCGTAATACTGCTCGTCAAGCTTGTTCTTCCTGTTCCTGAACTGCTGTTCTATCTGGTCTTTCCTGCGCTCGTTCTGAACTGCTATCTGGGAAGTGACGTTGGCAAGAGCATTGCTGCTTGCCTCTCTTTCGGCTGCTACACTCTCTTCCGTGCCGCCCATCACAGCCTTGCGACCTTCTGCAGCTCTGTTCCTCTTACGTAGCGCATCTTCTGTCATTGACAAAAGACGAAGCGCATCAACTCTTTGTGTGGGGTCTTCGTTGTACCTACGACTGAACCAAGCTTGATTCTCACGACTCATCTTATTGATGCCGTGCTGCTTGTCACTGATTTGCTGGTCCTTGCCGAGACTTCCAAGAAGGCTTCCGCCAGCTCCTAATACGCTTCCAAGTAATGCTCCAAACATAATTTTCGTAGTGATAAAGTTATAATTACGGAGCAAAATTAATACATTATCTTTGCACTGCGATTTTATCTTTATCACTACGAAACATGAAAGGAAAGAAAACAGGAGGCCGTAAGGCTGGCACTCCCAATAAGACAACAGCATTCAGTAAGTCGGTTATTCAGGAAGTACTTACAGACTACACAAGTTCTGAACTCTTTCATCAAGACATGAAAGACCTTGAAGCAAAGGACAGGCTCGACATCATGTGCAAGCTCATGGCATTTATCACACCAAAGCCTCAGTCCGTAGATATGAGCATCACATCGAACAAGCCCAAGACGATTGAGGACACGCTACAGGAGCTTTCAGAAGAAAACGAAGAAATCTGATGTGCTGCACGCCTATCAGTGTGTATCTAAAATCCTCTATTTTAGACAATCGCTTCACACATAGTGTGAAAAGCTTTAATTTATATGCGTGACGCATACAAAAGTGATGCGTGACGCATACAAAAGTGATGCGTGACGCATACAAAAACGATGCGTTTGCTATGCGTGACGCATACTTTCGATAAAAAGAAAAGAACCAAAAGAAAAATAAAGTAAAGGAGAGGAGAGAAAACGCGCGCGCGCTCGCACGAGATTTTGACCTTTTTCGTGATAGAACGAAAATGGTGTTATGTAAAGAATATCCGATTTCTTTTACATGTAACTTTGCGACATGTAAAATTATCCACCATTTCGCGGACTTGCTCGAAATGGTGGTCAAAATGGTGGTCAAAAACCTTTGCCCTTCATGCGTTCATAGACGGCCGTCTGCTGCTTGTCGAGGTTCGTTATCCTGAAAATCACGTTGCAGCGTTCCGGAATAGTTTTAGGCACGAACGGCACAAGCTTTCTTATTATCTCATCCACGTTGTTGAAGCCGGTGTCTTCGATGGAGCCAAGCAACTTTCCGCGGAAGAATGCTTCGCCTCGCATATAGAAGTACGGGGAGAAGCGCTCGAACACATTGCTTGCCTGTTCTTCGTGCTCCGCTGTCCTTCTGCCTTTCTTGTTGGTGAAGAAGACAAACTCCACCACCTTCTCGTTCAGCTCCCATGCAGGTGTGAAGTCCAGCTTCAAATATCCGCGCGTCACATTATGGCCTGCTGAGTGATTCATGCCGAAGGCCACCTCTGCTATGCTGGCACCGCAATCGTTCTGGGCAATCGTTCCCCATGTATGACGAAAAGTATAGACGCTGTACCATTGCTCCTTGGGCATGCCCATCGACTCGCATATCTTCTTGATGCCGATATTCACATTCGAGTTGAAGCTGTCGGATGTTGTGTGTCTCGAACTGAAACAGAACAGGTGACTGTCTTTCTTTGTCGCCTTGTACTTCTCCATCAGCGGCATGATGATGGGAGGAACGCGCATTTCCATGTAAGCCTCATCTGCACGGAACTTCTTTGTCTTGGCTCGCTTGTAGTGCAGGATGCCATTGTAATAGTCCTCCTTCTGCATGTTGTAGAGGTCAATGGCATTGATGCCGCCAAGACAAAGCACCATCATCGCCACGTCACGGCCAAGCTCAGGAAGTGGCGAGACAAACTTGCTGACTGGTAAAGGAGCATTGAAGAAGTCACGGCACTCTTCAGGCGTTATGGCAAGCTTCTCTGCTTTGTCCGAGCGAGGTATCTGTATCTTCGGCCACGGGTTGAACTTTATGCGCACCACGCCTCGCTCTTCATCGTTGAACTCCAAGAGAGCCGACTTGTATATTTGCCTGAGACAGATAGGGTATTTCTCCTTTGCCCTGTGCGTGTGTTCGAGCGTCTTAATCCATCGTAACAGGAAGGAGGAGGTGAGCATCGAGAAGTTCACCTTGTTTGTGCCGGCAAAGCGTTCCAGGCTCTCATACGCCAAGCGGTAGTTTTTCGCCGTTCTCTCCATGCCATTGTTTATAAGATTCGCGTTATGCTTTCTTGCGTAGTCGGAGAAGCAAACATCTTCCTCTTCGTTCTTCACATACTCCACAATCTCCTTGACAGTCCACCTCTCCGATTCCACGCGGTTGAGCTTATCCATCCAGTGAGTAATCTTCTTTAGGCAGAACTCCATAATAAAGGGGTCACTCACCTCCGACTTTGAGGACAGTCCATGTTCGTTCACATACTTGCTCGTAGGTATGTACGCAATCTTCTTGTGTTGAATGACACGGATGAAAACTTGCCAAAAGCCGTCCCTGCGTCTCTTTTGTGGGATGATACATGTTTTGAATGTTGCCATAATGTAGGTTTTATAGGTTAAACTTCGGTATAAACTTGGTTAAACTCACTTTTTCGGAGGTGTAAAATATGGTCTAAACTTTTACGTTAATTCTGCTCGCATAATGCTCCCGAATGTTCAAGAGTACCGGTAAAAAGAGAGGAGGCAAAGCCTTTATTTTTAAGACCTTGCCTCCTAACTTATTGATATGTTGCAGTTTCATCATTCTTCTTCTACCGCGCCCTGTGCGGCGGCGAGGCGTGCGATAGGTACGCGGAAGGGGGAGCAGCTGGCGTAGTTGAGGCCAATCTTGGCGCAGAACTT
>AUXO010102784.1_pt1 | contig 10356 bp, 13 predicted proteins | sample 768731 | NCBI WGS metagenome assembly AUXO01 (sample SAMN02715735, study PRJNA202380) | gut metagenome | biome: sheep rumen | host: Ovis aries | place: New Zealand: Palmerston North | reverse complement strand
GCATACCATTCAGGTTCCTTAACAATCAAATTCTTACATCCAGGCTCATTTGTCTGGAAACCAAGAATTTCATCCTGAGAATACTGCGAACCACAGAGTACTTCTACGTGGCGGTCATATTTTCTTCCAATATTATAAATTGTTGTTGTTTTACCACCACCTGGATTACTAACAAAAAGCACAGGTACGTTTGTACGTGCACTCATCAATACAGCTTCAATAATGGTGTCACGGTTCTTATTTAAGTTAAGCGCTGATGACGCTTCGTCGCCATTAAGGGCTTTTGCAAATGGATTTATTTTTTTAACTGGAGTTGCCATTTAATTATTCCTTCTGATTAATGTATATTTAAGGCACTACAAATGCCATCATGTAATTCTGTATATCCAAAAGGCTCATCATATAAATCAAGTTTTGTATCAAAATTTTCCTGGTCTACAAAAACATATTTATTTGATTGTCCATTTTCATCCATAATTACATCCAAATCAATTTCTTGTGGAAGCGCATCATATGGATTAAAAATCATCTTTATAGGTACTACAACCTTAGATTCTTTATTCTGCGCATAATGCTTAGCAGTATCAGACGCAAGTCGGCCATCTTCTTCAATACGCATCTCGATACCAGCATGTCGAATTTCCTTAAAGAAATTGTCTGGGATATTTACACGGATTTCTGAATCATTAATATAAGCTTTAAGCTGGTCTATTAAATGCTTTGGAGGGCTAGCATTTTCCCAGGTTGTCTGAATCTCATGAATAGTTGCTCCAAGATCCAGAGCTTTATTGCCAAATGCTGAAAAATAACCAGTAAACCTGCCTGACGAAAATGACTCCTCAGGAGACTGGTTCAATAACTTAAGACCCGCAGCATATCTCGCTACAGCTTTATCTTTGAATCTTATTGATCTTGCGACAGAATCGCCATCTTTGCCATCAGCAATTAAATCATACATGCGATTCCAGTCTTTAGTTTCTACTGTACTCATAAATATAATATGTTTCTAAGTACAATTTAGCATAAAAAAATAGGTAACCCAAACTAGGTTACCTACTAAGGAGTTAGTAGTAATTTATTTTTGAATAAGCTCATCAATAAAAATTGAATTGCTGAAAAAATATTCACCAGCTTCAATAAGGTTATTGAAATCCTTATTACGATACTTAGTTAAGTACATAACTGAGCAGCCACCCTGGAACTTAAATCTGTTCTGAGTTGGCGTAATATTATAATCCCAGTCTGCTTCACCAATATTCCTTATACCTTCTAACTGAAGGATAAAAATATCCTTATAAAGTTGAACTTTATCAATTCGCCAAAGCTTTTGCTGCTTTATTTCTTTTGTAGTTACGGGTACCTTTGAAGGGTCTCCACCATTTAATACAAACTCGGCCATTTCAGCGGAAGTTGATGCGCGTTCTTCTGTAATATTTTCAATTATCTTAGGATAAAATTGAATAAGCTTTTCTTTTATATTATGTACCCAAATTTTAGGTTCTGTGTCATAATCAAATGGGAAGAAAAGCTTTGTTTTAGTTTCCTCATGAATAATAAACACACCGTCAACACAATTCTCTGTGCCTACAACATCTGATACCAGAACTGGAGCCCTGTCAAGATATGCATGGAGTTTATCAATAGAGTCACTTATCCATTTCTTACCATTCTTTGAACTTAGTCTCATATTATTCTGATTCATCCTCTTCATCCGTATCGGTTGCAACATCAATTAATGCGCATAATGTAAAGAAGTCTTCGTTAGCTTCTTCTCCCTTCTTATGGCGCTTCTGATAATACTTATAAGCGTCTTTAAGATCCTGAACTTTCATTTCTTTTTCAGCTGCAAATGTCTTAAACTGTTCAGTCGAATCAGTATTCAACATCTTAATTGTTTCTTTGTGGGTATCAATCTTAGCATTGTTGTCATCGATTGCTTCAAATAATCCCAAAAGTTCGTCTTTCTCTACATTTACCATTCTGTTCTCCTATTCTTAGAATACCTACTTTCAGTATTCCTCTGGGATACTCATCTCACTTATCCCATTCATTTTTATTTTTATAATCCAAAAACTTTGGATTAGTTTACTTTAACTTTCTGTGTATTTGCCTCTGCTTCCAATCTATCTCTAGCAAGCTTTACTACCTTTGTCATAGCATCTAAACGTTTATAAAAACGGTCTACTGCTTCGAGCTGTGTTGGAGAGTATCCTGAGCGGATATTCTGATTTGGCAATTTAACCGATTTAGCTTCTTTACCATCCACAATTGGAACAAGCTCAGCTATACGAGTATTTTTATCTACAACTGCTTTCTTATCATACGCCACAAATTTAAGGGTCATGATCTTTACACGTTCATTACCATCTTCATCACATTCATATCCAGCAGTATAAAGTAAGTCGCCCTCTTTAAGGTTATCAACCCAATCACCACTTTCAATTGGAATCTGACTATCAGTGCTTTCCTTTGCTAAAACTTCATCAGCAGCAGCTTGTGATACCGCTTTACTCTTATTATTCTTTTTTGCCATTTTAATTAACTCCATTAGTCATCATGTTCTAGTAAATACCTAACGCGTGACTTTGATATATTTGATGGATGTGCTGCTGAAACATTCGTTAGCATCATCTCTTGTATCTCTTTAGAGAAGCCCCTTGCTCTTAAACTTCTCAATGCAGCTACATAATTTTCACCTGCTGGACAATCGCCATGAATTGCATTATATGCAACTTGGAATGGTCCAGTAGTTACTTTTTTATGCATATTTTCAAGCTTTTCAAATTCGTCTGTTTCTTTTAATGCATCAGCTCTCATAATACGCTTTCTTTCTTTTTCAGCTGCTTCTAATGCCATCTTACGAAGTTCCTCATTATGAATAGGTACTGACCATTCAAATTGAGAATCCATAAGACATGCATCTTTATTATAATAGTAACATGTCTGCATAATTCCAGTGTCGCGGATACCATTTGGCTTTCTTGTTAGTCTGGATATAGATGCACAAGCTTTATCTAGCTTATCCTTATGCTCCTGGAAAATATACTGTGCTACCGAATCCCAATAATATTTGAAATCCTTTTTTATATCTAATCTAAACTTTTCAGGAATTCGCACCAAAATATGAATTGATTTACTTCCAGAAAAAGTAACAGATGTAATAGTGGATGCAGCGGGACCATCAAGAATGTCATCAATAAGCTTAAGTTGTTCGTCCAAAGGTAACTCATCAGATTCATATACAAAAAAGTACGGAGTCATATTCTGGTCGATTCTTCTTAATTTACCATTCTTAAAATTATCAGTATCCCTTTCATCTTTTAAGTACTTTGATATAGCTTCTTCATTAAATGTTGCTGCGCAAATAAATTCGTCATTGTTCTCTTGCATAAAATGAGGAGCCATATCATATTTATTCTTATATGATGGTATAGGATGGTCCACAATAATATTACAAGCTACACCATTCATATTCAGGTGTTTATAACGAGGCTTTGTCTTTCTTACAGACTTAGTTGCGCGAACAGGCATTGTTGATTTAACTTTGCGAACTAGCATACTTCTATTCTGTTACTTCCTCTTCTATATTTAATGGTGTGACAGTAAAGCACTGGCCATTAAAAAGCTCATAATATCTTTTACATTCACCGTTACTCTGCTTTAAGAGCTGAACTTCAACTTTATCATCTTCTGCTTGCGCAACAGGATCATCTGGGAAGTTCTGGTCAATGTAAAACTTTGGTCTAAATAATGATATCGCATAACGACAACGTTCAAGCAATGCACCAGAGTTTTTAATCTGATGTCTAGATGGACGAAGCTTTGCAATATCTTCAATATCAGTAATTGTTGCAGATTCACCAGTACGATTCAACTGTGCTGTGCCAATATAGTGAATCTTTAATTTCTTTGATAATGCGTTCATTTTGTTAACAGCCATTTCAATGGTTGTTGCTAATGATGTACCAGAACTACCACCAACACAGAAATCCTTAATCATGGTAATCAAGTCAAGGATTACAATACAATACTGCTGTCCAATTTCATTCTGGAACTTTTTAATTTCTTTTTCAAGACCATTAATTGAAATATCAGGATTTTCAGAGAATCTAAAGTTTTTATTTAATTCAAGCTTTTTCTTCTCATCCAAGATTCTCTGATAAACAGTATAGAATGTTTCACTATCTGGCGGATTAACAATATCTGAATATGGAATTTGTAATCTTGATGCTAACAAACGGTCCATAGTAGAAACCTGTCCCATTTCAAGAGAGAAGTACATACATGGAATACCAGAATCAATCAGCTTATTTACCAAGTTCAAAACGAATGTTGATTTACCCATACCAGACTGAGCAGCAATAATACCACCTGTTTCCGGAATCGGGCCATCAACTACGATCTTATCAAGTACAGGCTCATTGAACCAATACTGTTTACCATCTTTACGTTTCTTAAACTCTTCAATATAAGCGTCTGTCCATTCTTTTGTTGTTAGCGCTTTCTTAAATGTATCTGTATCATCTGACAATACAAGGTCTTCCGCTTCATATAATTCATCACGAATAGAATCTCGCATTTCAGGTGTAATAATGGTGTTAGTTGATAAAACTGTTTGAACTCTAGAGAGTCTGTCAATAGCATCCATAGATTTCTTGGCAGTTTTAAGAGTTGTAACCATATCTTTAATGGTTTTAACAGGTTTATCGTTTATTTGGATTACTTGGTCAATAACATCTTTTGAGATTGTCATTTCATACTTTGAAGCTTCATTGTATAATGACATATCAGTAATAGGAACATTTGCCTTTACTAAATCTGAGAATGCACGATGTATTGCTTTACAAGTTGAATGTATATATAAATCTTCTGAATAGTCAGTATTATCCAAAATTGAATGATCGAGATAAATTGCATTTAATAATCTATACTCAGATAATACTACTGCTTGACTACTATCAATAGTCTGTATTTCGCTCATTTATAAAGCTCCTTCCAAATCTTAAAAATTATATTAGCATTTTTTTAGAAAAGACTCTCAATTTGAATCTCAGATTTCTGGTCTAAGTAATTGTCTTCAAAAAGCATATTTCCATTATTCAATGTTACATTTCGCTTTACTAAGTCAATAAGTCCTTCACCAAATATATTTTTATCAATGTCATCCATGCTGATATTAGAAATAAAAATAACACCACGCTTATTTGATTGTATTCTGTTTCTTAAAAATGTATCCAAGAAACTAAGCTGATATCCAGAACGATATATTGTTACACGTTCTTTCATAAAGGACTCATCTATAATCAATAAATCTACTTCTGTAAGTTTTTCTATTTGTGTCTGAATGTCCTCATCTCTTTCAGCTTTCATAAGCATCTTTATAAGATCATTCATAAGAATATATTTTACTTTCTTTCCCTTTTTAAGGAACTCATAGCCCATTCGCATAGCAAGGGTCGTTTTTTGTGTACCATTTGGTCCATAAATATATATGGTACTGGCTGCGAGTTTTTCTCTTATTTCTGATGGCTCATTAGGGTCTAATGAACGTGTCGTAAATGTACGCAATCGTTCCATATTATTTCTAGACTTCTGACCAACATAATTATCAAATGGTATATTCATAATATCTGGAGCAATATTTGCTTTTTGTAAAGCAGCTTCAAGCTTAGCTTCTTCTCTCCAAGCTTTATGGCATTCACATTCTTCGGCTACTTCAACCATAGTCTTACCATCGCCCGCAACTACTTTCTTTACGATATATCCTTTAGGGTTTATGCCATTTTTACCTATACATTTTCTACATGGTACGAATTCTTTCATAAAAACTCCAATAATATACTTATATTAACCTTCATCATTACTAATTTAATAATTAATTAACCCTAATTGGAGAATATAAATATGGATGACAAATTATTCGAAAATATTTATAATGAATCAAACAATGCACGTGAAAGTGATCATAAAACTCGCTTAAGCGAAGCAACATATGATTTATTAGATCAGATTGTAAATAACTTCTTTGCAAAAGAAGACGAAATCTTGGATATTATTAAAGGAGAAAATGCATAATGAGAAAACTTATGACTTTATCCGAAGGTGAATTAGATAAACAATTTAGCAAGAGTATCCAGGAAGCAATCGACCTTGGTAAAAATGATGTTCGCCGCGTTAGAGGTAAATATCGCAGCGTTCCACGTATTTATGCTGATTACCAGGAAGAAGCAGATGGAACTGTTACATTCTTGGGATATGTTCCATATCATCAGAGAACTGACTTTACATGTGAAGTAAATAAATGTGCTGACCATTCTATTGACTTTGGTCATTTCTATCATATTAAACGTCAGATTGCAGATAAAAAAGGCGAGATGACATATGGTACAACAGAGCGTGATAATCTTAGTGAATTACATAATAATGTAGCTCCAAATTATCTTACTGAAGATGGTAATATTTCAGTTTCAAAAGCTGGTCTTATGGGACATTTTGAAACAGATTCTATTACATATAATGAATATAGAATATATGTAGCAGAATTATATAAAAAAGAACAGGAAATCCTTAAATCTATTACAGATATTGCTTCTGATATGTATAAGGGTGAAGCATATAATAAATCTTCTAATGAAGCTGAAAAAGCTGCAAACGTACGTGGACGTGCAATCGCGTTTTCAGGCGCTGAAGCTGACCGTTGTGAAGTAGATATTATTACAGAAATTGAACTTGTTCTTATTGATATATTTGATAAGATCGATAATACATCTTGTAATGATGAAGTTAAGCTTGACCTCGTAAGATATGCTGCTGAAAGAGTTGCTAAGAAACATCTTGGTAAAACATCAGCAATAGCTAAGAGAACATCTCCTCGTGGTACAGGTACTCTTAAAATAAAAGCAAATCCTACACATATGGCAGATAAACTCATCAATGATATGAAAAATTATACAATTGATGTATTAGGTGGTGAGGATGACGCTGAAGAACGCGCAGAATATTTTGATGATCTCGAAGCTTTAAGAAAATCTATCGCGTCTAAGAAATCAGAAGATGATTATACACCAACAGGTGAAGGTGATGTTATTCCACGTATCCGTACTGCTAAGAAACGTGGTGATGGCTATACAGCTTATAAAAAGATGTCATCAAAATATAAATCAGAGCATGCTGAAGATATTGATGACGAAGATTGGTAATAAATACCAATAAAAATAAAAAGGAACCTCTTAAAGGTTCCTTTTTTTATTAAGGGATTTTTAATTATTCATCCCAAGTAAAATCTTCTTTTGCTTCAGATGCTCTTGAAGCAGCTGTAGCTACACCTTTTCTTGTTCCTTCAACAGGTGGAGCAATTTCACTTGATGATGCAATAGTTACTTTTTTTAATCCCTTGCGTCCAATTGCGGACTGAGTCCATACTTCTAGAATTTTAATTCTAGAGCTTGGTTTGCTATAAGTTCTCTTTTCAACCTTTTTAAGGGATGAAAGTGTAATCGAAGAGTTTGGACGTACGTTAATAATATCTTCGTCATCTAATTCCTGTCCAACCTGAACTTCATCATGAGAACTTCCAAGGAAAACTTTTCCTGTAACGTCTTCAACTTTATAAGCATCTGCGAAAACGCTTACAGATAAAGCTAATGCAAAAATAATCCAAAAAAGCTTTTTCATGTTTCTCTCCTTAATTACTTTATAGATGCTTTTAATGCGTTTAATGCTTCATTAAATTTGCCAGTATAATCTATATCCAATTCTAATGTTTCAGCAGTATATTGGAATACGGCCAATTGTATAACTTTTTTCTCAAGCTTATTTAAGATGCCAAAACCATCTGGAAACTGTGGTCCAGCTTCACTGATTGTAAATCTAATCTTCTGGTTTGGAGCAGTTTTAATTCTAACATAAAGATCCAAAGATGAGTCTACAATGTTAGCATCTTCAATCATAAATTTATTGAATTCCTGCTTAGAATGTGTACCAGAAATTTCAATATATGGTAAAAACTTTACGCTGAATTCATCAGTATGATTCTCTTTCAAATATCTTGTATAATCCGCAAGAGATTTACCATTAAAGTAATTTATAATCTTTTCCTGCATTTCTACAGGCATTAATGACATCCAGCCACCACTTGTAAAGTCGTCTGAACGGTCATATTCATTTAAGAATTCAACTCTATGCTGATGAGGATGATATGCTAGCTGCCAAGCTTGGTCATCTTTATTAATCATTACATAAAGTGGTTTTGTATTTGAATATGTATATTTATTATACCAAGTAATGTCATCACCAGATGCTGTACACCAGTGACACTTTTCCTTTTCACCTGCAGCATTTGTAAAATAAGCTATTTTCTTTTCAGCATCCCAGCTTTTAGGCGTTAAAAGTATCCAATTGTCATCTTTATATAAAAGTTCAACATCGCTCTTTTTACCAGAGCCCTTTGTATTCTTACCGTGCTTTAATGATTCACTACGCATAAAGCCACGTAGTTCCTCATATTGGTGTCTTGTAAACAAAGTTCCTTTTATATTTAATGATTTATAAAGCTCATTTTGTTTTAACCAATCAGATTGGCTATATTTTGCTAAGTTCTGACAAAGTTCACGTGTTGACCAAAGATGAAAATGCTCAATAATATCATCCGCATGAGATGCAACTTTTACAGCCATCTGAATAGTTTTTGTCTTATCCGCATGCATACTTTCAGCATTCTTTAAATAATTATTTATATCTTCAATAAATGCGTCAGTATATGCATATTGCTTAAGTTCTTCAGGAACTCTTTCGCCTATATTGCCAGATCTTATAGCCTCAATAGCTTTATCTGGAGTTGATAAGTCTAATGCTTCATTTAAAACCATAATAGAAATTAGTTATTAAATTGACGTGGTTAGACTAAACATCTTCTCCGTAATCTCAGTAAATATTGCTTCAGCCGTTTTCATCTTAAGAAGCTTTGCTTTAAACTTAATAATAACAGCTTTTTCTGCTGGGCTCTTAATAGGTGTTTTATCTAAAGCTTCACCTACTTGAGTCTTAATCTGTTCTAATGTATAATTTTTATAGTTTGTACCACCGTAAACTTTAAGCAATTCAGCGAGGGTATCTTTTAATCCTTTATTCATATTAAGCACCTACTGTTTTTCTAGTTGCGCGAACTGGAGCATCAACTACCTTATTAGCTGCCTGACAGTCTTTAATTAACTTACACATTTCAATAGTATAGTCTGACTTTGAAATGTACTTTCCTCCATGCTCAGAGACGCGCATATAAGCATCTCTAAGCAATGGAAAGTTCTTATGTGAAGCAAGCTGTTTAGCTTGCGCTAAAAAGTAGGAGTTCTGCTTAATAATTCTGCCAAAAGTATCATAAGTAACAGCATCTGCAACTACCTTATACGCCAACGCAAAATTATTCTGATAGTCGCCTTCTAGCAGGTTATTAAGAACGCTTTCATCAGTTTTTCCATCCATCATTGAAAGGAGCATACTATACCAAGCTTCCATATCTGTTAGCCCAGTATTCTCTTTTATAGCTTCTGGTGTGAAAGCATTGCAGTATACACACTGCTCTAATAGTTGGGTAGCTTGCCTATAAGAACCCGATGCATTTGTAGCTACTGCTTGTAAAGCTGGTCCCCAGAACTCAACAGGATCAGCCTCGCCAATAATCTCCTTATTGGTCCAGTTATTTGTTCTCTCCAACAAATCCTTAAGGTAATACATTATATCACCCATACCAGCAGGTCTAAATGGGAATGTTACACACCTAGATTTAAGACCACTTGCTGGAAGAGTTTCCATTGAAGTAAAAATAAAATAGAAACCTTCACGAGGTTTTTCAAGCATTTTCAACAAAGCATTTCGTGCTTTAGTAGAAAGTTCCTGAATTTCTTCAATGATAATTACCTTATTATGATTACCATGAATAGAAGGTCTCTCTATAAATTTATTTACAATGTCTATAACTTCATCTTTACCAGTTTGTCCACCATCAATCTGCATACAATTCTGGTAACAGTAACTTTCATCTATAATCGATTCACAAGATGGACAATCACAACAAGGATCACCATTCTCTTTAGGGTGTTCACAAAGAATCATCTGTGCAAGAATCTTTGCTGCGGTTGTTTTTCCTGTACCAAAGCATCCTTCAAATAAAGTAACTTTTGGATAGCTTTTTCCCGCTTTCTTTAACCCATAGAAATATGTTTTAATATTATTGCACCCATACAATTCGTTAAAAGTATGGGGTCTCATTGAAATTGACCACTGCATTTATATACTCCAATTATTTAATTTAAGTATATATTAGCAGTTGTAGAATATTAAAAATCAAGAAAATTAAAG
>AUXO016497552.1_pt1 | contig 10357 bp, 8 predicted proteins | sample 768731 | NCBI WGS metagenome assembly AUXO01 (sample SAMN02715735, study PRJNA202380) | gut metagenome | biome: sheep rumen | host: Ovis aries | place: New Zealand: Palmerston North | reverse complement strand
CTTGCAGTTTACATCTCGACCATAGTTGGACTTTCTGGTATCGGATTAAATGTTATTTTATTTAAGATATATGGTACTAGAAAAATTGTAAGAAGCCCTCTTATATTAATAGGGGTTATTATCGCCGATTATGCGATTTTTTCTATTTTACAATTTGTATCATACAGATTAATTTCAGCAGGAACTCTACTACATCCTGCCGAATTGTATTTCACAGGAAGTAATGGAAATACGGTTAATCTAGCTGTTTATGGTGAAAACGGTTTTATGAAAAACTTATTAGCTTTAGGCATATCAGTAGTAGGATTATTAGTTTTAAGATCTCAAGGAGTTGTAACTAATGTAGTTGATAAACTCGTTGATGATAGAAAAAATGCAGAATTAGATGCAAAAGACAGACAATTCAGAATTGAAGAATTGGAAGAAAAAGAAGAAGGAAATGAAGAGTTGCAAACTAATGATGCAAAAGATGAATTAAATGATTCATCTAAAAATAAGATTTAAAGGATGGTGCGTGTATGCAAAATACTGTCAAAACAGATCAAGCAGTTGTTAATGAAGTTGAACGTACGAAGTTTAAACGTGGACTTCAAACAATCATCAAAGATTGGCGTTTATACGTTTTATTAATTCCAATGCTTGCATTCCTTATTTGCTTCAAGTATTTACCAATTAGAGGTATCCTTGAAGGTTTCAAATGGGGATCTTATAGCCAGTCAGACAGATACTTATCACAATGGTGTGGTACAAACTGGCTTGAATACATTTTCGTAGGAGATGCTAGTACTGAATTCTGGAAAGCATTTAGAAATACATTCGTTAATAGTATGTATGGTTTAATTATTGGTTTCCCAATTCCAATTTTCCTAGCATTATTATTTAGTGAAGTTAAAATGCTAGGCTACAGAAGCTTCCTTCAAGTATGTGCATATTTACCTCACTTCGTATCAATGGTTGTTGTTACATCAATTATTACATTATGGTGTAATGGTGAAACTTCAGTTTCTGATGCTCCTGGTGTTATTTACAATGCTTTAAAAGCTCTAGGACAATTAAAAGATACAAGAAGTATACTAGACCACCCAAGATACTTTAGACCAATATACCAAATTTCAGGTATTTGGGAAGGTGCTGGTTATGGTTCAATTGTTTACTTTGCAGCTATCTTAGCAATTTCACCAACAAGCTATGAAGCAGCAAGAATTGATGGTGCATCTAAGATTCAACAAATTAGATATGTTACATTCCCTGGTATGGCTCCAACATTAACTATCATGTTAATCATGCGTATTGGTCATATTTTAAATGTAGGTTATGAAAAGATAATCCTATTAATTGGTACAACTCGTAGTGCATGGGAAACAGGAGATGTATTATCAACATTAGTATACCGAATGAGTGGTAGACTTGAAGGTTTATCTTCAGTTCAAATTATTACTCAAGAGGGTGTTGTTGCTGACTTATTTAACTCATTAATTGCGATGGTTCTAGTACTTGGTGCTAACGCAGTTAGTAGACGTGTATCTTCAACATCATTATTCTAATTAGGAGGTACAGGAAAAGTGAAACGACTAGATAGAACCGAAATAATCTTTAAGGTATTATCATATGTTTTATTAACATTATTCGCTATATGCTGTTTATATCCATTCGTGTATGTATTATCTGGATCTTTATCTTCTAAAGGTGCAGTAGACGCAGGTGAAGTATTCTTATGGCCTGTAGGATTTAATGGTAGAGTATATATCGAAGTATTCAATAATAAAGAATTCTGGATTGCATATTGTAACACATTCTTCGTAACTGGTTATGGTACATTAGTATCAATGTTAGTTGCAATTACAGGCGCATATGCATTATCAAAATCTAGATTAGTATTCGGTAAAGGCTTTAACTTTATGTTAGTATTTACAATGTGGTTCAATGCAGGTATGATTCCTACATACCAAAACTTCAGATTCTTCCACGTTGATAATAAATATATGTTCATTATTGCATTAGGATTTAATGCATTTAATATCATCTTATTACGTAGCTACTTCAGTTCAGTTCCAACTGAAATTGAAGAAGCAGCAACAATTGATGGTGCTACAGAATTCCAAATCTTATCAAAGATTTATATTCCAATGTCAAAAGCATCAATCGTTACTGTTGCTATGTTCTATGCAGTTGCAAGATGGAATGGATATATTTGGGCTCAAATGTTACTAGAAAAAGATACAGACGTATTATTAACAGTATTCATTAAGAATAATATGGCTGCATTAGTAGAAACATCAAGCCAAGGTGTTGAGTTACCTTATTCTATTTACAGTATGCAATATGCATTCATAGTTTGTTCTATCATTCCAGTTATAGTTATTTATCCAAGCTTGCAAAAATATTTCGCAGCTGGTGTAACTGTTGGTGGAGTTAAGGAATAGTAGAAAAGAGAAAAAAGGAGAAAAAAGAAAAAAATGAAAAAGAAACAATTAGCCCTATTAGGGTTTGCTGCATTAGCTGGTGTTGCATTAGCTTCATGTGGTAAAAAAGAAAACAAAACTTCCGGTACTGGTGGTCAAACAACTGGTGATGTAGATCCAACACCTGTTACTCCAGATGCTGGTAAATCATTCTGTGTTTGGGATCCAATTTCTTATGATCAAGCAAAAGCTAAGTATAAAGTTAATGGTACAATTGATGCTTGGATCGTTTATAATAAGAACTTCGGTATCACTTATAACGCTAATAACAAGATCAAAGATTTATTAAACCCAATTACAAATGAAGAATTACAAGCTAATGAAGTTTTACCTGCATGGAAAGCTTTCACAAAGAACTTAGGCTTAACAGAAATTAAACAAGCTTGTGCTATTTCTGGTGATAACAAGGCAAATAACGATTTATTCAAGAATTCTAAAAATGCAGATGGTGCATACATTGGTACACAAGAAGGATCTGGTTTAATCGATGTTTATTTCAATTCTACAGCTAACCTAAATGATTTAGGTAGAGCAGATCAATTAGTTGACTTAAAGGCTGAAATCGATAAAGGAAACATGCCTGCCTTAGAAAAATTCTTAAAAGACAATCCTGCCGTTGCAACTGAAATTACAACTGGTGGTAAGATTTTCTATACACCATATATGGATGGTTACCAAGCAATCGAAAGAATGCTTGTTGTAGATTCTGAACAAATTGAAAAACTTTTAGATAAGGATTTACCTGAGGGTACAGGTAATCTAGTTGCTGGTAAGGCAGCACCTGCTACTTCTAAAGGTTTAAAGGGTGAAGCTAAATTACAATCATATGTTGCTGTTGATGGAAAGAACTATAAAGATGCTGAAACAACAATCGATATCGTTGATCCTGCAACTACAAACAAAGTTCAAGTTAAGGTTAAACAAACTGAAGATATTATTTCTCAACAAAATAAATTATTAAATACAACTGATGGTTCAGCAACAGGTAAAAAATTAATTGAACAATTCAAGGCTTATATTGATGCTGCATATGGCGATATTATCACTGAAAAATTAGGTGGTAAGAGATCAGCAATCTTCACATCAATTGGTGCATGCTACAATTCTGATGATTTCATGGCTTTAATGCGTGTATTCAAAGCTAATCCAGATGTATTATATGGTTCAGCTGAAGAAGGTAAATATGATGAAGTAGTACCTCTATTCCCACGTGGACCTCAAGATAACCGTATTGAATCACTTCTTAACTTTGGTGCTACATTATTCGGTGTTCAAGGACGTGGTTCTGAAAAAGATCACTTATTCATTGGTTCTGATAAGAAATTCCATGACTTCGATACAGCTCAAGCTTCATATGATATGCTAGATTATATGCATGGTATGTATGCTGAAGGTTTAATTGAAGCAAACTTCTGGGCTTCAGCAACTGGTAAAAATGAAAATGCTGTTAAGAGATATTTCTATAAGAATCAAAAAGATCAATCTACTTATGGTTTAGTAACTTATGATTATACTGCAACACAATCTGCTGCAAATGATTATAAAGATGGTATCGGTACTAAGCCTGCAGATAGATCAACTTCACCTTCTGGAATTTCATTCGCTGATCAATCAGTTCAAGGTGTTCAATCTATTTTATCTCCATTAACATTTGTACCTACTGAGTCTTATGCTTGGGATCAAGCTTTAACTAATAAGACAGGTAAGACATTAACTCGTTACTATGAAGAAAACCGTTCAGTTAAGGATACTTCATGGGCAATTCCTATTACATCTGATAATAAGGATTCTGCAATTGCTTTACTAGACTATATGTTTACAAAAGAAGGTTGGGAAGTTCAAAACTTTGGTCCAGCTGGATATTGGGATGAAGGTAAAGTATTAGGCGAAACTATGCCAGTTATTAAGCAAACAGTATTAGAGCATTTCTCTAAGTCTGGAAAAGGCTTCTGGGATTATTGCCGTGGATACTTAGGAACTACATGGGCAATCGGTCACTATAGACCTACAGGTCTTGATTATCAAGCAACTAACTATTATACAAAAGAAAGTTATACTAATTTAACTCGTGCATGTGCTGTTGAAGTACAAAACTTCTCAATTGCATCTGCTGTTCCACAAGAGTGGACATGGAAATCATCTATGCCAATGGCTGCATTTACTACTGAAGATCAAACTGTTTCTAACAAGTATATTGGTGTTACAAACTTCTGGGGTCAAGAAGGTAAATTAACTACTGGTGGTACAGTTGGTTGGGTTGCTATCGTTGTTAATGGTTCTGATTATACAGGTGATGTTTTAACTGGTCAAACTGGTGATAAGACAACTTATACATATGCTGACGTTAAAGCACAAAGAGAAATTAAGAATACAAGCTACTTATATAATATAGGTGCTACATTCACTTCTGGTGAATTCAGTATGATTGCTCCAGAAGCATTCACAAAACAATAAAATATAATTAATGGAATTGGTTAGGCACCTGCCTAACCAAAACCATTGTATAATTCCTAATAGGAGGTTACAATGAAAAAATTTTTATTAAATAATTCAAAATGGATATATTTTATTCTAGGAATTATTGCTGTCGTTGTTGTTGTATCTGCAATTTTTTTCATGACACAGTATAAATATGTAAGAATCAACTATGATGAAATTGATAATCAACCAGTTTTCGTAAAGGAGTCATTACTTAATGGTGCTGACCAAAAAGAAATCTTCAATGTAGTTGATCAAATAGCAAATGGTGTATATAAGCCATATGCTAAAACACAAGCTTTAATTGATGGAAATTCAGTTTTCCAAACATTGTTTGAATCTGATGGAACAAATTTTGTTCATTTAACAAAAACTATTGATACATCAAATCCTTACTTACCAAAAACTGTATATTCATTTAATGATGATATATTTATGAATCTTTATAATTTTAGAAAATCATTAGATACTTATAATACAGAAATTTTATGGTTTGGTCTTACAATTGCCATAGTATTTGCATGTTTATTAATTTTATCTAATCATAATAGAAGAATCTATTATAAAGCTAACTTAATTGGTGGTATTCTTTTACCATTTGTTAATATTGTTTACGGTTTAGTATTAATAATACAAGCTGTATCTTTTATGTCTAATATTAGCGATCCATTTAATAATGCATTTTATAATTATATAAGTGTATATGGTAATAAAGCTAATACTTCATTAGCTCAAATGATTAATAATGATGAGGTTGGTTATAGAAATTTCCAAGCTGCAATCTCTAAATTTAATATTAATAATCTAACTCTTATCATATATGTTGCTTTATTTGCTTTAGTAATTGCATATAATGTATTCTTAATTATTTATGCAGTTCTTAAATATAATGCTACAGCTCAAGAAAGAAAAGAAGTTTTACAAAGAGCAGAAATGGCTGGTGATAGAGCATGATGAATAACGTTGAAAATAAGAATGATCTTAATAAAATGTCAGATCTTGAATTTGGTAAAAACAAAGTCGAGATGATGAGATATAGGACTAATTCTTTATCTTATAAATTAGGTTTTGGTGGTTTAGCTTTATCTATTTTGGCAGGTTTCTTTTGCCTAAATGGATTTAATCCTACAAATTTCAATACCTTTATTGCGATTATGCTTAATATTGTAATTCTATTATCTGGATTCTTATCTATTGAAAAAGCTAAATCATATTCATTACAAGGATCTATAGCTTTAATAGTTATTGGAGCTGTTTGTGGTGCTAGAATTTTCTGGATTCCTTTACAATTAATTCTTGAATATAATAAGTGGGTGTCTGCAGGTAAGCCAACAGATACTAAACCATATCCATATTTAGGTGCAACTATTTATTCAAAAAATACTGACCAATTAGTATACTTACCTCAAAGTGGTACTTTTAGAGGTATAATTGCTATCGTTTGTTTAGTAGCTGCAGCAGCATTATTTATTTTTGCTGGATACATTGGTGTGGTAAGATCAAAGAAATTAACTACTTATTTAAATAGTATTAATCAAAAGAAAGTAGGAGGTAAATAATTTATGGCTGGTGATGTAATTTTAAAAAACATAAATAAGGTATATCCTAATGGATTCCATGCCGTATATGATTTCAATATTGATATCGCAAAGGGTGAGTTTATCGTTTTAGCTGGTCCTTCTGGTTGTGGTAAATCTACAACATTAAGAATGATTGCAGGTCTTGAAGATATTTCATCAGGTGATTTAATTATCAATGGTAAGAAATGTAATAACGTTGCTCCAAAAGATAGAGATATCGCAATGGTATTCCAAAATTATGCCTTATATGCCCATATGACAGTTTATCATAACATGGCTTTCTCATTAACTATTAGAAAAGTTGATCCAGTAGAAATTCATGCTAGAGTTATGAAAGCTGCAGAAGTTTTAGGTTTAGTTCCATACTTAAATAGAAAACCAAAACAATTATCTGGTGGTCAACGTCAAAGAGTTGCAGTTGGTCGTGCAATTGTACGTGACCCAGTAGTATTCTTACTAGATGAGCCTCTTTCTAATCTAGATGCTAAGTTAAGAGGATCAATGAGAAAAGAGTTAATGCAATTACATGAAAGATTAAATGCTACATTCGTATATGTAACACATGACCAAATTGAAGCATTAACATTAGCTACAAGAATCGTAATCATGAAAGATGGTTATGTTCAACAAATAGCTACTCCAAAAGAAATGTTTGATAACCCAGAAAATCTATTCGTTGCTGGTTTCATCGGTACTCCTCCAATGAATTTTGCTGATGGTTATATTGATGAAAACTTAGAATATTTTGTTCATGAATCAGGATTAAAACTAAAATTAACTCCACATCAACATGAAATTCTAGGTAATTATGCTGGTAAGCAAGTTAAGTTTGCTGTAAGAGCTGAATATGTTTACATTGACGATGCATCTTTACAAAAATTTGCAGATTCATCATTTACTATTCAAGTAGATTATACTGAGTTCTTAGGTGCTTATACTTTAATTTATGGTTTATTCGGTGAACAACCTATTATTTCAAAAGTTTACCAAAGAAATAATATTGTAGATAAAGAAATAAAAGCTTGTTTTGATATGGAAAAGGTACATTTCTTTGATATTGAGACTACTAAGAGAATAAGATAGGAGGTATCTGATAATGAATGATCAAAATCGTTATGAGGAAGTACCTCAAAAGGAAAGCATTGGTAAAAAGTTTTTAAAAGGTTTAAAGACTTTTGGAAGATATTGGAAATTTGTATTTATTGATTTCTTTAATTCTTTTAAATATAATAATATGAAGTTAGCTGCAATTTTATTTGCACTACCTGGTTTATTATTAGGTTTCTTCATGTTTGCTCATGTTCCAACATTAAGACATGTTGTATCATCTTATTCTAAAGTTGTTGAAGGATCTAACGTAGATTTTAAGGCAGTTTTAAACGGAGATACTTCAGATGTTACTAATGATTATGTATTTACTTTAGCAAAATATAGTTATAATGGTACAGATTATACAAATCTTGAATTAACTAAAGATCTTATTACAGCTGATTCTGGTGTAAATCAAAATGAATATGCTATTGATGGCTATGCTGAAAAAGATGAAGCTAATCAATTAGCTACACCACAAATTTCAGTTGCTACAATAGCTGGTGATGCTGATAACTTTGCTTTAACTGTAACTAATGCTGCAGATTTAGCTGAAAATACTGAGTCATATAGTCTTTTCGTTTATAAGACTGTTGATGGAATAGATTATGAAGTATCTACAGCAAAGAACATTGGTATTTTTATTGGTGATGAAGGTACTGCTACAGTACATATTTCTGTATTAGATGAGGGTGACTATAAATTTGTTTTAAAAGCAACTCCAAAAGCTAATTCAGATTTCTATGCATCTAAGTTAAGTGAACCTGCTGCTGTTACAGTTGCAGAACATGGTTCAAGCTTTAAAGATATCGATTATGAAACTGGTTCTTTAAAATTTGTTAAAGTTGCTGGTGATTATACATTAGTTAAAGTAAATGGTTCTGAATATAAAGGTGATGGAAATCTTGAATCTTTAAAATTAACTATTGCTTTAGATGGAAATGCAGTATTTACTATTAATGGTAAAGAAGTAACTACTAGATTATATGATAATGGTGGTGGAAACTATACTTCAAGACGTACAGAAAAGATAGATGTATTACCATTTGACTTCTCTGGTCCTGCTCTATTCGTATTAACATTAATCGGATTCTTATCTGTATTTGTATCATTAGAATTAAATAAGAAAAAGAATTTCGGTTCTGTTATAAAAGCATTAATTTGTACATCTGTAATTCTAATTGCTGGTGGATTATTCTTATATTCAATTTTCGCAACTGAAAATGCATTAAAGCATGGTTTCAAAAATACAGTATTTACTACAATGTTTGATAACGATTGTATTGTATCAATGTCTGTTATTATTGGATCTATGGTATTCTCACTTGCAGGTTTAATCCTAGCATTTATCAACTACGATAGAACATACGAAAAGGTAGATAGATAATAATGAAGAAAAAAGTAAAAGATGAAAATATGGATATTAATCCATATGAAGTTGATAAATTATCAAAAGTACCGTCATGGCTAAAACTTCTTTTACTTAAGTATTGGGCAGCTGCGGCTGCCTCTTTTCTATTATTTGGTGTGGCAGAGCTTGGTATGAAAGTTTATGATGATACACTTGAAGGTGCAGCTAGAGTTTCAATTCAATTAGTAGTTATGTTGGGTTTATTCTTAGCTATATTAATGAATTATGTATTGAGACCTATGACTAGACTTATGTATAATAGAAGAGATAATACTTATAGATATAATTTAATTAACTTCAAAGGTTTAAAATCATTCTTTGTTGCATTAGTATATAATCTTGCAATTAGCATTCTAATTTGTATTATTATTGTTGATGTTTTGAGTCCACATGGTTTAGTATTTGACCCATTTGGCACAACAGGTGGTATTGGTATTGAACCTTTTACTGTAGGATTTATATATTTATTTATAGATGGTATTGTATTAATAATTAAAGGTTTAATAATTAGAATCTATCAAAGAAGTAAATATAACAAGCAACTTAACGCTGAAATTAAAATAGATTTTACGGCAGGTGAACAAAATGAAATTTAATATAATTTATAAAACTGCTAGAAGTATAACTGTTGAATTAGATAATAATGATATTTATACTACTAATGAATACTCTGTATCTTTAGATGGAAAATTAATATATGAAAATATTAAAACTAATGTATTTTCTGTTTTTAATCTTGAACAAGATACAAAGTATAATTTAGAAGTATTTGATTCTAATTCAAAAGCTTCTTTAGAATTTGTGACTGAAAAAGAATCAGTTACTTTAAATGTTAAAAGATTCGGTGCTAAAGGTGATGGTAAATCTTTAGATACTAATTTCATTCAAGGCGCTATTATGGCATGTCCTGATGGAGGTAGAGTATATTTTCCAAAGGGCGAATATTATACTGGACCAATATTTTTAAGAAGTAACATTACTATTGAACTTGCAAAAGATGCTAAATTAATTGGAGATATTGATAGATTACATTATCCAATATTACCAGGTGTAACTTTTACATCTGATGAATTAGATGAATATAATTTAGGATCATGGGAAGGAAATCCTCTTGATTGTTTTGCAAGTATTATCACAGGTATTAATGTTTCTAACGTTAATATTATTGGTGAAGGTATTATTGATGGTAATGCATCTAATGCTGATTGGTGGGTAGATGTAAGAACTAAAAGAATTGCCTGGAGACCTAGAGGTGTATTCTTAAATCATTGTAATAATATTACATTACAAGGTTTAACTGTATGTAATACTCCATCATGGAATTTACATCCATATTT
>AUXO016957979.1_pt1 | contig 10359 bp, 10 predicted proteins | sample 768731 | NCBI WGS metagenome assembly AUXO01 (sample SAMN02715735, study PRJNA202380) | gut metagenome | biome: sheep rumen | host: Ovis aries | place: New Zealand: Palmerston North | reverse complement strand
CATCGGCATCATGAACATCATGTACGTCACCGTGACGGAGCGCACCAAGGAGATAGGCCTGCGCATGGCCATTGGGGCGCACAACCGAGACATCAAATTGCAGTTTCTGAGTGAAAGTGTGATTCTGAGCCTGATTGGCGGGGTGATCGGCGTCATTCTGGGACTACTTATCTCCTACGTGGCCTCCCGACTGATGAAGATGCCCTTCGTAGTCAGTGAAATGGCCATTCTGGGGTCGTTTATAGTATGCGCACTCACCGGCATCTTCTTTGGCTGGTATCCCGCAAAGAAGGCCGCCAACATGGATCCAATTTCGGCGCTGCGATACGAATAGCGGCGTGTCAATACACAAACGGGAACACCCTCTTCAGATTCTTGCGCTCCATTTCAGCGGCAAAATCCTGCTGGTAGCGCTTGTAGATGGCGTCCGCGCGCGGCACCAGGTTCGCAAACGTCCAGATGAAAAACACCAACCCTGAAATCGACCACGTGAGAATCGCAAAACCTAACCATTCAATCAATTCACCTAAATAGTTGGCACTTGTGACATATTCAAACAAGAACCCTTTTGGAAGATAATGTTTGGTGTCGTTGTCGCTTTTGCGCAAATGTCGGATAATGTAATCAGATCTCAAATTGACGTAAAATCCGAAAATGAAGATAATGAAGCCAATGACAAACTGAGGAGACCATAGCCATGCCGTGTCCTGATATGAAAGTCCAAATGCATGATAATCACAGTTGTAAGATTCAAAGAAAATCCAATATCCCTGCATTATGGCATTCAAAAGGTTGAAAGTTATGCCCATGAACATGACCACCAACGACATTTGGCTGGATTTCCCTTTCATCAGCCAAGGGAAGACAAGAGAGCGTTGGAAATAGTGCATCTCGAAAATGAGCAGGAAAATCATCGGGACAAGGTCAAAGCGATGCGGGGAAAGCAACCAAATGGCGATCATGGCGATGAAAATCGGAAACTCCATCAGAAACCATGCCACCTTGTTGTTGATTGACTTTCCCCATTTGTTGGAAACGAACATGCCGTAACCTGCCTTTACAAAATAAAGTGCGACGAATACTACAGCTGCGATTCCAATCATGACCCATAAATAGATATTAAAGGCTGTGGTGTAGAAATTAGGAGACATAACATGTGTTTTTTATGTGAATGAGTTTAAAATTTCCGCTATTCAATGATGAAAGACATCGGCATACGCGCCTGCACCCCCTCGTTCAACAGCACCTGTTGCATCCCCTCGAAGATATAGTAGAACTGTCCCATCCGCTGGCGCATGGCAGCGTCCACCGCGTCGTCTTTTATATTGAACATCAAGGAGAACCAGTCTTTTTGCTTGGGATAGTAGCAGACATCGTAATTGTCAAGCAACGCGAGTTCAGCTGCTTTAATCACAGCATCATCCAAGGAGCCGAGTTTATCGACCAATCCGAGTTTGAGGGCGTCGCTGCCGGCCCACACGCGACCCTGGCCGATGCTATCCACATAGCTTACCGGAAGTTTCCGGCCGTCAGCCACACGTTTCGTGAATGTGCCGTAAATCTCTTCTATGGAGGCCTGCAGCTTTTCGCTTTCCAATTCGTCCAACGGGCGGAAAAGGCCGCCTTGGTCGGCGTGCTTGTTGGAACCGACCTGATCAATGGTAATTCCCACCTTGTTTTTCAGAAAGCGCTGCATCGACGGGACCATGCCAAAAACGCCGATGGAACCGGTGATTGTGTTAGGCTCGGCAATGATGTAGTCCGCATTGCAGGAGATATAGTATCCCCCCGAAGCCGCATAGTCGCCCATGGAGACTACAATGCGCTTACCGGCATCCTTAGCCTTTTCAATCTCATGCCATATGTTCTCAGAAGCCAAAGCACTGCCGCCAGGGGAGTTGACCCGCAGTACGATAGCCTTCACATCCTGGTCTTTGTACACTTTTCGGAACTCCCTGACGAATGTCTCGGAGTAGATACCGCGCTCGCTATCCCCTTTGCCGTCGCTGATGTCACCGTAGGCATAAAACACCGCCACTTTCCGTCCACTCGTGCTCTTTTCCGGCACCGACTCCGCATATTGACCGACCGTCACGTAGTTGACCTTGTCGTCACTGCCCAGGTTCAGCTTGGCTTTAATCAATTTCTCCGCTTCGTCGGCATAACCCAGTTGATCCACCAATTTCAGGTTCAACGCCTCCTTCGGGGAAGAACAGAGCAGGTTGTCGGCGATATCATTGAGATCTTCAACGGAAATATTACGCGATTTGGCGACATCCTGCACAAAAACCGTCCACAGCGAATGGGCCAGCGTGGACATCTGCTCACGATTGGCGTCGCTCATTTTATCGAGAAAATAGGGTTCCACCGCACTCTTGAACTGCCCGTGGCGGAAAATCTGCACATCCACATCCAGCTTGTCTATGAGGTTCTTATAGAACATCACCTGAAAGGCATAGCCCTTCAGACTCAGGTCGCCAGAAGGGTTCAACAGCACCTTGTCGGCAACAGAGGCCATGTAATAGCCGTTTTGCGCATAGATGTCACTGTAGGCATAGATGAACTTTCCCGACTTCTTGAAATCCAACAAAGCGTCACGAATAGCCTTCACTGTCGCTGGAGATCCTCCTACTGTACTGGATTTCAGATAAATACCTTTTATCTTCGAATCACCGGCAGCGGCTTTTATGGAAGAGAGAATTTTGTCCAGCCCCATATTCTGCTGCGCATAGTCCCCGAAAACGGAAGGCATGTCCACTGCGCGTTCCTCAATGGGTACGGCAAGGTCAACCAATAGGACGCTGTTATCCTTCACCGTGCTTGACGAGGTGTTGTCGATCTTCTGGAAAGAAGCGATTATCCCAAGGAACATCAGGATACCGAGCACGCCTACGATAATGTTGGCAAGCACAAAACCCACCATAGAGCCTAACACCACGCGCCAGAATTTGCGCGAACGGCTCTCTGTCAGACAATTCTTTTCTTCTTGTTCTTTCATATCAATATTGTTTTAATTATTATCGTCGCGCGTCCACAAGCCTTTCACTTGCAAAACACCATGTTAATACCCCAAAAGGCATGTTGCCGCAAAAATGCGCTTTTTTTCCATATGATTTGCTCTTTTTCGATGTTTTCCTGCAAATTCGTTTCGTCAAACCGAAAGGATGGAAAGAATCGGATATATTGTAGGCTGTCTTCAATGAGGCGGAAACCAGCTTGGGTGAAGTGCTTGCGCCACTCCTTTTCCGACCGAATGTTCTCGTTTCCCATAAGAATCTCCTTTTTCAGGTGTTCATCATACAGGGAAATCACCCTCCTGTTACCGCGTTGCGCGAATAACATGGCACTCTTGACGAGACAGCCGCCATTCTCCTCAATGAGAATCAGTTTTCCGTCGGGTTTCAATGCATTATAGAAAATCGGCAGTGCACCGTCAACAGGCTCGATGTGATGGAGGGTGTCCTGCAAAATGATATAGTCGAAACTGGCTGGCTCAATGACTTGGTCGAAGAGATTGGCATAGAGGAATGTGCAGAGATTGGCATTGCCATATTGGCTCCAGAACACCCGCCGTGCCTCCCACTGTTCAGGATAATATTCAAGTGTCGTACCATAGACCGGCTGCCCTTGCATGGCAAAATAGAACCCCGTGGTCCCGTAGCCGCAACCACAATCCCATATTTTTGGATGTTTGTTCAAATCCACGTGCCGGTCCAGATAGGCTAACCGTTGCATGAAGTAGGCCTTGCGGAACAGCTGCCTCGAAGGCGACCCGTCCGTCAGCTTATAATACGGATAGAGACTGCGGTTTTGCCGAAGCTCCTCACACAGATGTTCGTAAAAGACCTCCTTGCGCATGCGTTCTAATTATCGGTATTGCGTTTCTCGGCGCGTTTGCGCTCATTCTCGTCAAGGATGATTTTACGTACGCGCAAACTCAGCGGGGTGATTTCCAGGTACTCGTCTTTTGCGATGAATTCCATGAACTGCTCCAAAGAATATTTGATGGCCGGGGCAAGCACGAGCTTCTCATCGGAGCCGGCGGCACGCATGTTCGACAGCTTTTTCGACTTGCACACGTTCACCACCAAATCTCCCTGGCGGATGTGCTCACCAATAATCTGGCCGGCATAGACTTGGTCGTTAGGCTCGATGAAGAAACGGCCGCGGTCCTGGAGCTTGTTCAGCGAATAGGCATATGCCTGGCCGGTTTCCATGGCGATGAGGGACCCGGCGTGGCGGCCCGGAATGTCACCCTTCCACGGCTGGAACTCGACAAAACGGTGGGAAATGATGGCTTCGCCCTCCGTGGCCGTCAACAGCTGGTTGGTCAACCCGATGAGACCACGGGACGGTATCGTGAAGTTGAGGTGTACCCGGTCGTTGACAGTGTCCATTGACATAAGCTCACCTTTTTTCCTTGACACATAGTCGATTACGCGACTTGACATCTCCTCCGGCACCAGCACGGTGAGTTGTTCTACGGGTTCGCATTTCTGTCCGTCAATCTCTTTGATGATGACTTGAGGCTGTCCTACTTGCATCTCATATCCTTCCCGGCGCATCGTCTCAATGAGAATGGAGAGATGCAGGATGCCGCGACCGAAAACGTTAAGACGATCCGGGGAATCGGTTTCTTCTATGCGCATGGCCAGGTTTTTCTCCAACTCAGCAAAAAGGCGGTCGCGCAAATGCCTGGATGTGACGTATTTGCCTTCCTTGCCAAAAAACGGGGAGTTGTTGATGGTGAAAAGCATGCTCATGGTCGGTTCATCCACCTTGATGGGCGGCAACTGTTCAGGGTTCTCGAAATCCGCCACCGTGTCGCCAATCTCGAAATCGTCAAGCCCGAGCAGTGCGCAGATTTCGCCTGCCTCCACAGGCTCTTTGTATTTCTCCTTCCCCAAACCCTCGAAAACGTATAGTTCCTTGATTTTGGAAGTTTTGATGGTGCCGTCACGTTTCACGAGGGAGACATTCTGTCCCCACTGAATTGTGCCACGCTTCACGCGCCCCACGGCGATACGCCCCACATACGAGGAGTAGTCGAGGGAGGAAATCATCATCTGAAGGTTGCCGGATTCCACTTTCGGGGCGGGAATTTGCTCGATGATAGTGTCCAGAAGGTAGGAAATGTCAGAGGTGGGATTGTTCCAGTCGGGCCCCATCCAGCCGTTCTTGGCAGAGCCGTAGACAGTGGGGAAGTCAAGCTGTTCATCAGAAGCGCCGAGATTGAACATCAATTCGAATACGGCCTCTTGGGCCAAGTCGGGATGGCAGTTGGGCTTGTCAACTTTGTTGATAACCACAATGGGTTTCAGCCCAAGCTCGATGGCTTTCTGCGTGACGAAACGCGTTTGGGGCATGGGACCCTCAAAAGCATCCACCACTAAAAGCACACCGTCGGCCATGTTGAGCACACGCTCCACCTCTCCTCCGAAGTCACTGTGCCCCGGAGTGTCTATCACATTGATTTTAGTCCCTTTATAGCGAACGGAAACATTCTTGGATAAAATGGTGATCCCCCGCTCTCTTTCCAAATCGTTGCTATCCAACACCAAATCCTGCACCTGCTGATTCTCTCGGAAAAGATGTGACTGATATAAAATTCTGTCCACAAGAGTGGTTTTACCGTGATCAACGTGTGCAATGATGGCGATGTTTCTGATATTCTGCATTTTATATATTTTTTGAAAAAACTTGCAAAAATACACAAATTATAAATACGCTAAGACGTATAAATTACATTGCTGAATCATCGTGTAGGGACAACTGTGACAAACCAACATCGCAACGTTGATATTTTTATTCCGAAACCCCTTTGGAAGACCACAACAATTGTACTTTTGCAAAAACATATTCGTAATATGAGTATAAGTATGATTGCCGCTGTAGGTCAGCGGTTGGAGCTGGGTTATCAGAACAGGCTGCTGTGTCATCTTCCTGTGGATTTGAAACATTTCAAGGAAATCACATCGGGGCACACCGTGCTGATGGGAGACCGCACCTGGGAATCCCTGCCCAAAAAGCCCCTGCCAAACCGGCGTAACATCGTCATCACCTTGGGCAACATGGCCTTCGAAGGGGCGGAAACGGTACACTCGATCGAAGAGGCAATTGCCCTTGTACACGACGACGAAGAAGCTTTCGTGATGGGAGGCGCCACCATGTACCGCCTTTTTCTGCCTTATGCCGATAAACTTTACCTCACCCGAATAGTCTCGGATTTTGTGGCCGATGTCTGGTTCCCTGATATCAATGAGGAGGAGTGGCAGTTGGTGGAGAACCTTTATGTGCCCAAAGACGAGAAAAATGCGTATGACTTATATTTCCAAACCTTAATAAGACAAAAATGAAAAGAATCATCGTTTTTCTGGCTGTAATTTTTACAAGTACGGCTGTTTTCGCCCAAAAGCAAGAGATTCCCGAAGCCCCGAACCTTCCCATTGACGAGCGCACCGGTCTTGTCACCTACCAAGATGTCGTGAAACAGGAAGGGACACCTAAAGTTCTGTATGACAGAGCTATGGGATGGGCAAAAAAATTCTATAAAAACACAGGCGAGGTTATCAAAAGCGCTGACCCCGAGAAAGGCATCATCAATATGCGTTCCAGCGTGCGGATATTCTACAAAGACAAAGACGGTGTCATGCGCTTCAAAAATATCGTCTATTACAACTTCAAGCTCGAATGCCGTGACAATCGCTACCGCTATACCATCACCGACTTTAAGGAGAAAGCAACCGGCTCCGCGCCCATAGAGGCTTGGTTCAACACCTCCGCCTCAGGTTGGACTCCCAGCATGTTCGGCTACCTCAGCCAAATTGACGAAGAGATGAACAAACTCATCGAATCTCTGGAAGAAGGCATGCAACCTGCAGAAGAGTTCGTCGATGAATGGTAAGCTCTTCTTGCCCTCTATCATCCTGCTGACAGGATTGGCCGCTTTCAGCTGCCAGAACCCGACCGGCCAAATTACCTTGCATTTCTCTTTTTTGGTTGACGAAGCCCCCTTGCTGTTAGACTCCGCCAAGTACAGGAATGCAGCCGGGAATCATTATGATGTGACTGACGTGCAGTTTTTCATCTCCAAGATCAAACTTATGTCCACCTCAGGTGAGACAGTGGAAATAGTTGACCACCAGGGGGTGCATTATACGGATGTGCGAATGCCCGGAACACTTGAATGGGATATTGCCGATGCCATCCCCGCCGATGATTATGCGTACATCACATTCGTGTTCGGACTGGAAGGAGCGCAGAACGCCACAGGCGCATTCCCGAATCCTCCGGAAAACAACATGAGTTGGCCGGGCCCCCTGGGAGGCGGCTACCACTACATGAAAATCAACGGCCATTGGTGGGATGAATCCGGTAACCGAAATCCTTTCAACCTCCACACAGGGAAAATCACCGGCGAAAATGGCTTTGACGACAACAATTTCACTGTCACTCTCCCGCTTCCCGACCGCTGCCCCATCGTTAAAGACTGTACGACACATATCACTTTACAGATGAATATAAACAACTGGTTTTCAAATCCGCATGTTTTCAACTTCAACGAATTTGGGGGTAGCATTATGCAGAACCGAGAGGCTCAGCTGATACTCAAAGCCAACGGTCACAACGTTTTCTCAGCCAAATGACCCTCCCTGTCAAACTTCAGGGATCTTCCTCTGCGACATCACCGTCACGAAACCTCACATATACGGGCAAATGGTCCGCAAAGCCCCCTATATACCGTGGGCCGAGAAACGTACGGTAATTTTTCTTCCCCCCGTATTTCTCGTCTTCCACCAGCAGGAACTCCGCATCAAAGACTTGCGCCTCCCCCACCTGACGGACACCCGAGGTGGCCGTCAGCCACGCATCCGACACAACAAACTGATCCAGACAACCCCAAAAGTCCTCATGCTTATGCGAACCGTAGCGACTCTGCCGAGTCAACGGGAGCATCAAATTATAGAGCGTGTCGCGTGGCAAATAAGGCCCAAACTCCTTCGCCCGCAAATGAAAAAGCATGCTCTCATCATTGGCATAGTCATTGAAATCGCCGGTAATCAGAATCTTAGCATATGGATTCTCATCCATCAGCGAATCCACACAACGTCGAAGCACTTTGGCATAATGGTTCCGCTTGGGAACGGTAGCCGCATATCCCCCGTAGCGCGAAGTCCAATGATTGATAAACACATGGAGCGAGTCCCCAGAGGGGAAACGCACCACTGCGTACAACATATCACGGTTACGGGCGACAGTGTCGAAGGGGAATGCCACAGGCACCTTGCGGCTTCGCAGCACCTGCACGCAACTGTCTCTGTAGAGCAATGCGACATCGACCCCGCGCCGGTCAGGAGAATCATAGTGTACATAGCGGTAACCATATTTCTTTAGCGGAGACCTGAAACACAAATCTCTGACAACCTGTTCGTTCTCTATCTCCGCAAGTCCGACAAGCCACGGCGGGTCACCCATCCCCGCCGCCACAATCACCTTCCCAACCATGGAAATTTTCAAGTAATACTTTTTATAGGTCCAGTGATAGCTGCCCGTCGGAGTAAAATCGTCATCTGCAGTCAGACTGTCGTCTGAAGGGTGAAACAGATTCTCCACATTATAGAACATTATTTTATGTGTACTATCGCTGTTTTGCGCTACAACGTACACATACACGAACAAGATACATGTCAAACAAAAAATCTTTTTCATTTCGTCTTCATTTCGTCTTCATTTTGTCTTGGCAAAAATACATCAAAACACAATAAAAAACAAGCGTTTTGAAAATTTTTTTCAAAACGCTTTGTTTCAATGCATTATAGCTGATAATTAACTCATTTTAATTTTTTAATTAACAAATATCGGCTAAAATCCGTGATGGTTTTGGAAGAAATCTTTCAAAATGGCACAGAACTTCATCACCTGTCTTAGGGAAAAAGGGAAACAACCGGTTACCCTTGGAGCAAGGACAACAATCCGTCACATCCACGCTGAACATCCTCCCACGTAGCTTGGAAATCGCCAGTGTACCACGGGTCGGCCACATCCCTTGGAGTGTCAGTGTAGTCCATCAACAACGATATCTTATGTTCAGTGTCCTGGCCTATGAGGCGTTGCAGATTCTTCAGATTGTTCTGGTCCATGGCGACAATATAGTCGAAATATGCATAATCGGCGCGAGTCAACTGCCGGGCAACTTTGCCTGCACAGAAAATGCCATGTGCTTCTAACATCCGTTTCGCAGGAGGATAAACTGGATTGCCTATCTCCTCGCGGCTCGTGGCGGCGGAGGCAATCTCAAAGCGATCGGAGAGGCCTGCTTCTTCAACTTTTCGTTTCATCACAAACTCTGCCATCGGACTTCTGCAAATATTCCCGTGACAGACGAAGAGAATCCTTGTCAACCTATTCACGAGTCACCACCTTTCCGATCAAAAAATAAATCATCCAAATAATCAAACTGCCACCGCCCAAAACGATAAGGATATTCCCGCCTTTCCAATGCATCAGCAGAGACAGGACTCCAATTAGGAATGTAGGAAGGGAAAACCACAGCAGTCTTCTCATAAACCGTTGGTACACTTTTGATTCAATCAATTGCTTAATGGCCATATTGCTGTTTTTTTATCTTTTTTATCTCATAAAAGGGTGACTCTCGCACGGGAGGGATGCCAACGGATGGTAGTCGCCTTTCAAGCCCACAGGCGTGGCGTTTCGGATGTCATAAACAATCTGGATACAAGGGCGAACCTCATCCAGACCAAAACCTTTTCCGGCCAGAATACGACGGTAACTCTCTGTATGCAAGTCCGTAAAGCCGTCGCTGAATTCAAAGGGGTCCCCATTGATGACTATCTGTCGGAAAGTCGTTTTCCCACTTTCTGACACCTCTTTCGGCAGTGTGTTCCGGTTGATGCTCAAAAAGTAACGAACACGCGCCCTGTCGAAACGGATGAAACCGGCCACACGGTCGTGGGTGGCCACGTGCACGATGTTTTCCTGCACTCTGCCGAAAATATAGCAGAGCATGTCGTAGAAATGAATTCCGATGTTTGTGGCAATACCGCCGCTCCTGCTTTCCGCCCCTTTCCAACTTGTGTAGTACCAGTGGCCGCGGGAGGTGATATAGGTCAAATCGACATCATGAACAGTGTTGTCGGGAGCATTGTCAATCTTTTGCTTCAGAGCAACAATAGCAGGGTGCAATCTAAGCTGCAAAATGTTATATACACGCCTACCTGTTTCATTTTCAACGTTCTGCAGCACATCCACATTCCAAGGATTAAGAACCAGCGGTTTTTCGCAAATCACATCCGTCCCCAGGCGCAAAGCATATCGGGTATGGGCATCGTGCAAGTAGTT
>AUXO016002999.1_pt1 | contig 10359 bp, 12 predicted proteins | sample 768731 | NCBI WGS metagenome assembly AUXO01 (sample SAMN02715735, study PRJNA202380) | gut metagenome | biome: sheep rumen | host: Ovis aries | place: New Zealand: Palmerston North | reverse complement strand
ATAACATTGTTGTTCGCCATTCCATAAAGCATTAGAACCACCTCTCAATCCATTGTTTCTTTGTGTACTGATCTAAAATTCTGTGAGGACAATAAGTCCGTTGGTTAAAGTCATTGTGGAAGTAAATATCGTCTTTTGTTAGGTTGTAGCGTTCCATTAAATACTTAATGTATTCAACCGCTTTCTCTTCAGCTTGAGGATAAAGCGAAGATTGCGAACGTGCGATTTCTATTGCCAAAGTATGTTTACACGCCCAATCAATTCCCATTCCTGTGTGATAAACACAATAGTTCAACGGCATGGCTTGGATTACCTCGTTTTCATCAATGAAGAAATGGCAACCTTGGTTAGTTTTTGAATTTTCCATGACGGAATAATTCTCTTTGGCACTTAAAGCGTTCCCGGTATTGTGAACGCAAATACCTCTAATCTTTATCCCTCTAAATCCAAATTGTTCTTTGTTCTTAATCATTTATACTACCCACGTAAAGGAAATCAGCAACCTTGAACCACTAGGCAGACTAGCACCAAGCTTGTTCCAAATATAAACCTTTTTTGCTGTATTCCATGTGTCTACCGCACTGGTCAGCACTCTTCCGCTATAAGTACCGCCATCTACAACAGAAAACATCTCTCGCCATGTTGCCGAAATAACATCAACGGCATCGTTGCTAAATGTTATCGGAGTGAATGACGCTCCGTTCGCCACCGCTCCGTTGGTGTTAAACGCAATTCTGCCAGTAATGACATTACCATATCTCCACAACTGGAATGTTCTGTCACTCGTTGCCGCCGATGAGTTCCACGTTGCCCAAGACGGATTTTCGTAATAATCCGTTGCCGAAGATGAACCGACATATTGCTCTTGCGGAGTTGCGTAAGAGTTAATCTTCTCCGTTAAAGTGTTTCTAACCTTTCCGCACGTAATGGAAACAGAGGTAACATCCACGTTCATGTCTTTCGACATGGAATATTTGGTGAAGATGGTATTAAAATACTCTCCGTTGTACCACACTTCGATAGGCATACCGAGTTCCCAATCGAAGAAATCATATAACCCATTGTTCAGCAATAAGTCGAACGTGATTTTGTGGTTGTAAATCTCTTCTTGTAAGTTCTCTTGTTTTATATCGTTCACCGCATCATCCGTGTTGAAGATGAATTTTGTCTTTGTAACTGGTAAACGTAAAGGATCGTTTGCGTTTGTTGTAATGCCTTGCGAGGTAGTATAAAAAGTACCTCTTAACGTAGTTCCCTCTTTGTCATAGATAACTAACTTATTGGTTTCAAACACTTCTGTAAGAGGGGTCATGTTTTGAATCGGCAAAGCATTATTACCCACTTTAATAGAAGAGTGAGTAGCTTGTTTCAACTCAATAGTTGGAGTTCCGTTGAAAGGTACTTTGATGTCCGTAATAACTCCGTACACATCATACATATTCATCAAAAACGTTTGGAAATCCATTACGGCGGTATCATCCTTTGCTTCAATCGTGCCACTGGTGCTGGAGGATACAGAAACAGTGAAAGGGAAACGATCAGAAACCATTGGGTCGCTTGAATTGATGAAATCATCTTCGATTATCCTCTTGATTTTGCCCTCTATTGTTGTGTCTGAAGTGTCATGATATTTCCAGTTATCATTAAAAATAGAAGTAATGGCTCTGCACTGAATGTTATCGCCGATAGACTTGATAACTCCTGTGTAAAGCACAGTTCCGTATGGATCTGAAAGACCTAAAACATCGCCCTCTTTGATGTTTGTGGGCATATCCAACAACGTAAAATCAGATGTAGCAACGCTTAATAAATCTCTGTCAATGGTGAATGTCAAACACACGGAGTTGGCAATCGGCAGACCACCCAAGTTTAAGCAATCCTTTATAAAGACCCTATACGGATACATACGCATTTCTCCACGTAATTCTTACATAACCGCTAAACTCGTCTGATAGATCAAACCTCAAAGTGGAAGTGCCGGGGTTTAATTTAAGGAACGTTACGAAAACGGATTGTGGTGAACCTACTGTCAAGTCTTGATAGTTAATGGCGTTTGCGATAACAGAGCCACCACGTTCAAGGTAGATTTCTTCGTTAAGGTCATCACTGTCTACTCGCACATAATCGTAAGTTCCTAAAATCTTACACGCACCATATTGGATGTTTTCATCGTCATACAATGTCCATGAGGGGTCGGTACAATTCCCAAAGATTTCAACTTTAATAGAGGTATCGGTCATGCCACTGTTGACTAACTGAATGTTTTCAAGCGAAACCGCACCATAACTATAAGGTCTAGTTAACGGATAGGTTTTACCCTCGCTGATTTCGTTTGAAGCATCCAGTATATTGGGGGTGTCATTGTACCACATACCTTGTCTGTACAACTGAATAGGACAGTGCATAATTCCGTCCTCATGGGATACTTCGGTTTTCTCCAAGACTACCACCCTAACCAAACACTGGTAGGAATCGTTTGTGTTCGGCGGTAAATAATGAAGTGTAATTGGTTTCCTAGACAAAAACGAAAGGAAGTCTTGATACTGCTGATAGACTTCCCTCGTTTCGCCAATAAATAAAACATCACCGCCCACGTTTCCCAAGTTATAAACTTCGCTCAAAATCATGTCGGTGTTGCCCAATTTAACTGTTGAAATATCCACTGAATACCCCAACCCATTGGGCGAATTAAGGAAAGAGATGGTGTTTTGGATGTTCTCGCCCTTTAAAAGAAATCTGTTATCGTCTGCGTTTGTCAGCCAAAAATTTCTCATTTATCGCACCCTCTTTCCCAATTCTGCATCTACTTGGTCAATGATCGTCCTACTAAACATTAAAGCGTTCTGTCTTGAAAGAGCATTAACACTGAATGTGTTGTTAATGGTGATACCGCCACTCGCATAACCGCCACTGCTGAAACCGCCACTTCCATTGCCCCTATAGTTGTTTCTTGTTTCGTGTGCATCAAAACCGGGGTCAATGTAGTTCACTTTGACATTCATAATACGCTCTCTTGTCAGTTCAAGGTCGGCGTAGTCAGATGCGGCTTTGATCTGCTCTTTCATGTGTGCGGATGCGAGGTCAGAGTTTTCGTTCTGCTTTGTGAGAACCGCATCACTGTTTTCCTTTTCGTGTTCCATAATTTGGTCAGAATTTTCAAACGATGCTTGTTTATTCTCTTCAGCGTTCTTTGCTCTTAAGTCCTGCTTTTCTTGCTCCTTAAGGATTTCTTCATCGTATTTGCCGATGATTTCCTCAAGACCGCCTTTTTCAGTGCCAAACTTCTCTTTGTTTCTGTTGTTTGCTTCAATAAGAGCATCCCTTAACATAATCATGCTATCAACAGACATATTACCTGTCTGAAGAAGTTTCTCTGCACCTAAAACAAGAGAATCATAATCAGTGATAGCACCACTCATTACGCCCTCATAGACATTCATGATTTCGGTAGCGGTCTGCAACTTTTTGTTGTTCTCGTCAAGGTTTGCAGAGATAAATTCCCACTCACCTCTGTTACCGACAAGATATTCAATCAAATCCGGCACTTTGCTATTTAAAGCATCCGCATCCTCAACGATCTTATCCATGAATGTTTGCTCGTCTACTTTACCAGTTAAGTAGTCAAACAACAGACTTGCTTGTTCAGCAGTAAGACCGAATTTCGTTTTTAATTCGTCTGTCTTGGTAGCCGCTTGTTCAAGGTAGTTAGCTTGTGTGTTTAACGCTTCAGCACGATCTCTTAAGGATTGCGTGTATGTATCGTAGTTTGCATCCAACCACGCTTGTTTCTTCATTGAATCACGCAAGTTGTCATAAGAATCTTGCAAACCATCTACGGCTTCACCCTGTACAGTGATTTTGCCAGTTTCCTCGTCAAACGCAATGGCTTCAGTGCCTAATGCTTGGTTGACTAAAGCGATTTTCTCCGCAAGTTCCTTTTTTACTGATGCCTGTTCTTCTTCGGTAAGTTTCTGATCTTTCAAAGACCCAACTAACTCGTCAATTCGTGCGGTGTACTTCTCGGCACTGTCGATCATATAGGATTGCTCGTTATACTGTGCTTGAGCCGCCAATGACATATCATCAATCGCCTTTTTGGCATCCTCACAGGACTTTCTAAACTGACCGATTTTATCGTTGGCTTTTACATACGCATAGATACCAGCACCGATAGCCGCCGTTAAGCCGATGACCGCACCAGCTACGCCTAAACCTCCGGCAACGCCGATGATTTTTGCTAGACCGCCCATTGCAGAGCCGACATTTAACGTAGCTTTCTTCCAATCGGCGTATATCTTAATTCCCTTGCCTACTGTGGTGAATAATTTGCCCATCACAAGAGTAGTAGGCGATGCTACCGCACCGAAACTCAACAAGCCTTTGACCAAAGCGGAGTTCTGCTTGATCCAATCTCTAAACCCCATGACCAATGGTTTCGCTTTCTTGACAAAATCCACAACCACAGGAAGTAAGTCTTGCCCAAAAGTGATAGCCATTTCCGTTAAAGTGTTCTTAAGGACTTTGATTTGGCTTTCTGTAGATCCATATCTTCGACCAGCTTCAATGACCAACGCAGAGTTCTTATCCCACTCACTGTTAGCCATGTCCAAGTATCTGTCGAAGTTATCGTATGCTTGTGCTAAACGAGTGACACTATCAATCTGTCGAATGTTTGCTACATCCAATTCGTCTAATACTGCATAGATGTTACCGCCTTTATCTTCGACTTGGGCAAGACCACCGATCATACGTTTAATCATGCCCATCGTATCTTCGCCCCAAAGTTTTCTAAACTCTGTGGCTGATACCCCGGCTAACTCTGCCCATACGGCGATACGCTTGGTTGCCTTTGTACTGTAATCATCGACATCCTTATCAACCTTACGGAAGATGGTTGAAATTGCACTACCACCACGTTCGGCGGCAAGACCTGTACTTGAAAGCGTTGTAGCAAGTGCCAGTAAGTCTTGTTCGTTTAAGCCTACTTGCGATGCCATAGCCGCCAAACCTTTAGCCATGTTTAAAATATCTGCTTCAGTAGTAGCGGAATTGTTACCTAACGCCGTAAGTGCCGCACCGAACCTGTCAATGGTATTTAGGTCACCATGCATAACGTTATACAACTGTGCTAACGTTTTTGCTCCGTCCTCACCTACGATGTTGGTAGCGTTACCCAAGTCTACGATAACTCTAGTAAACTTCTCCAAATCATCAGCAGAAACGCCTAACTGACCAGCCATTTCCATAATTCCGGCAATGTCGGTTGCACTCGTTGGGAGTTCGGTAGCCATCTTACGGATGGTTCTTTCAATATCTTCGTATTTAGTGGTATCGGTTTCGTCTACTGTCTTTTGGACACCGATAAACGCACTCTCAAAGTCCATTGCGGACTTCCCGGCAACTGTGAACGCACCTACGGATGCGGCAGAAATTTTAGCTAGTTTCTTGGCAAACTTCTCAACGCCCTGTCCGGCATCCTCAAACGCTTGTCCAATTTTCTTAACGTTTTCTACTTTAAGTTCCGCTAACTGGCGTTCCATCTTGCGGATTTCAGCTTCACAGTTTACGATTGCGGTCTGAATTTCCTGCCAGTGCTTTACATCTTTGATTTTGCCCTCTTTGTTCCTCGACATGGTAGCGAGTTCATTCTGATACAAGCGGACTTTCTCTCTTGTAGCATCAATCTGCAACTGGATGGCTTGGAATTTCTCACCTAATATCTTCGCATTTGTAGGGTCAAATTTTAGATCCTTGTTTAAAGCCGTTACCAACTTTCGTGAAGTGGCAATGACCTTATTCATGGAGTTCATGTCATCTTTTAATTGTGTCCAATCCGACCTTAATCGAATTGTAATACCCAAGTTTTTAGAGCCGATTTCAGCCATATTAACCCTCCACGAATTTACCTATGTTTTCTGCACCTACTTTTTCCTTTTTGGGTGGCTCTCTAAACTTGTTCAGTTTCCTAATTATTCTTTGGATTTGATTAGGGTTCATCAGTTTAGCTTCACTCAAAGGAATTTGAGCGACTATGCATGAGGCACAAAAATACGCATAGTCGAGTTTTAGTTTTTTCCTTTACTCTCGCCTTTCGCTTTTCTGTCCATAATGCAATCAAAACTCATTTTGATAAGTTCTGATACAAACTGGATATCGCTGGCTACGGATTTATAAAATGGCAAAGTCTTAAACTCTTCCTTTGTGGCGTTGTTGTTAAAGACTTCGTTGTTTTCGATTTTCAAATAAGTAGAACACGCTAAAGCCATGACGAACGCTCTGCTTGTGATCTCATCACCTGTGGCTTGTCCGTCCTGTCCAATGTTTCTTAAAAGGACTTCGATTACGCTTTCGCCGTATTCCTCTTCAAACATACCCATTGCATTAAGGGTAAGCGAAAAATGTAATGTTGTTTCGACCGGGTCAAGTTCGACTACTTCTCCGTCAACTAACCCAAATCTTTCTTCTACAAATGTGTGTTTTAAGATTTTCATGCATTTAAAAGGGGGTATTGCTACCCCCTATTCCCTTTCTATATTTAAATAATGTTTACACCGATGTCGGCAGAATTACTGCGGTCTTGAACGCATCGTAAAGCGTTGCGTTAGTTTCACTTCTCTCAATGCGGTAATACTGACAAGCAACGCCATCAGCATCGACTACAAATTCACTTGTCTGTGCGGTAAATGAAACTTCAAGTTCAGCCGCTTCAACTTCTTCTTCATCAGTAGAAGTTTCCCATGTCGGCTCACTCGCTTTTACGTTGTACAGATAGTGAAGTGTCGGTGTTTTCGTTCCGTCAGAGCAATCGTCACCCTGTGTTTCAAAGAAGATACAGTGGTTAGCGAAAGTACCAGTATCTACGAAACCACCATTAGCGGTAGCCTTAAAACCGAGGTACGGCATATACGCCGCCGGAATGTTTCTTAAAGTGACAGTAGCGGTTCTGACTTTCGCACCCTTGACTACACAGTAGACATCGTCATCCGAGTAGATGTTCGTGTCCTCTTGTTCAACTTCGATGGTAGCCGACACCATACCGGGGATCATAATCGGTGAGCCGAAGCTCTTGGTATCGTTACTTGTAACGATCGGTGCAAAGCCGAAGTTTCTGTTGCCATGAATAACTTTACCCATGATTTCTCCTATTCAATTTCTATTTCAATATTTAGTTCTTTAAGCATCTGTCTTTGAAAGTCTTTGCTAGTCTGTTCGTATGTCGGCGTGATGTGAGCATGGGCAGATGCCCAACCCACACCGCCTTTCTTATTAACAATGAAGTGTCCGTTTTCCAATAACCAAGTTAATTGCCAGTTGGTCTTGTTCCAAACATAACCCTCTGACAAATAAGGTTTATTGGGTTGCATCTGCACTCTCCACCCTTTTGAGTAGTTTTTGGTTTTTCGGTGTCTTTTGAATATTCGGTCATAAGATTTCAGTGTTTTGACGGCTTTTCTGCCGGACTTTTGGATGATTTTGTCCGCACCCTTTACATCAATCTTTATGCCCTTAATATCCTCGATGTTATGCCACTTCAATTAAAATACCGCAAGTGCAATAAGCAACGTAGTATTCAAACTCGTCACTTCTGTCATAAGTTACGGATACATTGAATTTGTCTTTAATGTATCGCACCAATACTCTCCGGCTATCAAAGTCTTTCGTTGCAACCGCAAATTGGACTAATGACAAGTAACAACCGCTATCGTCCGACCCAATTAACTGATCAGAGGTGTAATCGAAGAAAATGTAATCTCTACCCTGTAAATCCTCTAAATCGCCGATGTGTACATCAACACCTAAAGGATTTGCTAAAAGATAATCGTAAATTTCCTGTTGGGTAAACATTAACGTAACTCCACAAGAATAAGGATCATCTGCAACGATGTTTTGTAATACTCTCTAACTCTGTGGACTTTGTATCGGTCATTGCCGAATTTCGTAGCATAGTCCACATAGGTAAGTTCGTATCTAATTCCGTCTTGGACTACATCTTCCGTGAGCCAAGTGGATACTGTAATGTTGCGTGTTCCTCTTAATTCTTGTTGCTTAACACCACTGGTGGTATAGAAGTCATCAGAAAAGCGTTTGATCTCTTTTGCTTTTACTTTGCGAGAAAAGGTCACCTCTTTTGGTGACCCTTTCTCATCTACTGTCTTGCCGACATAAACTAACGTTGCTTCGCCGTAATACTGCATCGTAAAGCGTTGACCCTTGTAATATACTGCTCCGTCATGAAATCGTAGTTAATGTCATAGTCCATGTCTTTGATTACTTGATACGCAATACAAACACATAGATCGCTTGTTGCCAAAGCATCACTGGTAAAGATGTAATTGCCGTTCTTGTCGGTTGCGTTCCAAGATACGCCCTCATTGTCCAGCTTTGCTAATGCACCCTTGATGAGAATATCAAGTTGCGTATCGTAAATGTCTGTATCGGCAATCGGTAATATGGTTACAACTTGCTCTTTAATTTCAGCAAGTGAAACTAACGCCATATTAACCCTCCTTTACAGTTTTCTTGCGTGTGACCTTTTCTTCTACAGGCTTAACGTACTTTCTCACTAACTCATACTGTCTGTCATTGAGAATTACGATAGAGCCTTTTTCGACAGTTAAGCCGATGCGGTCAACAATGACCTCACACTTCTTCATTAATCTCCACCGAGATCACTGTTGGGCTTATTTAACTGTGCGAAATAACCAAGTTTAGTAACGTTACCAGCGGCGAACAGACGAGCAACGTATTTCTGTCTGTCCTGTTCAGCAAAGGAGTACGGATCGTGAATTAACTTGACTGCTTCACCCTCCGGGCGGTTCAACTTGTAACCCTTGAAGTCACCAACTACAGCCCATGCACCACCATCAGCAACGTTATCATAAGCCGAAATTGCATTTGTAAATTCAACTCTTAAACCATTGATGTAATACTGCGGTTTGCCAGTGTTGTCTGCGGCGATCTGATAGATCGGTCTTTCTGTTGTGTCAGTAAGACCCATAACGTTATTGAAGAATGTCTTGGGGTTCATAGCAACGATAAGGTTGTCGAATGTCTTTAATTCGCCTACTGCAACGTTGATTGCGTTGAAGTTCAGTTCCTGTGCGACCTGTGCGGTGTAAGTGTTACCGATGATACCGACAACGCCCTTGCCGTTTGCATCGCCGTTGCCACGGATGATAGCTTCATCAAGTTCAAGGACAACTCTGTAGACTAATTCGTCTGCGAGGTAACGCATAAATTCTTCCGGGACTAAAGCCTCTAATTCATCGGTAGTGCTGATCCATTTCTTAATCATCTTCGGCTGGAGTAAGATTTCACCAAAAGTGATTTCTTCCTGTACCGGTGCCGCCGCATTTTCATCGTGCCATACCGCACCATCCGCTTCAAGTTCAACCGGGATGCTTAAATAACCCTTAATAGAAACGTTGGAAACTAAACGAGAAAATTTACCAAACTTTTCCCATGCGGTTTCGACGTAACCCTGCATGATTGTCGGTACAGGGATATCCTGTGTGCCTGTGTTCAGATTAGCACCGCCGCCGCCCTCACGTTTCAGCATTTCCTTGACTTCTTTTTCGTCACCAGTGATGACACTTCTCTTCCATGCTTCAGCATAAGCCGGGGTATCAACGATCGGTGTCTTTTCGTTACGTGCTTCAACCTTTTCGGTTTCTACATTTTTGACTAAACTCATTCTCTTCTCCTGTTCTTCAAATTTAGTGCGAGTTTCTTCTAACTCTGCGATCTGCTTGTCGATGTCCTCTGCTTCACTCTGTAAAGCTGGGATCTCGTTGGTTAAGATTGCCTCTCTTGTTTCAACATCGCTCTCGTTGAATTTTGAACGCTTTTCTTCGATTTCAGTAGCGATAGCGTTCTTTCTCTCATTGAGTTTGTTGATTTCGGCAAGAGCCATCTCACTTGACAGAATTTCCATTTAACAATTTCTCCATTCTTTCGTCTTGCTCTTTGCGTTTTTCCATCAACGCTTTATGCTGGTCGGCTAATTCATCAGCACCACGTGACCATAAAGTGGTCTGACTATATGCCGGAAAGGTAACGATACTGCAATCATAAAGGTGGTCAATCTTCGTGATTGTTCTACGCTCTTTTCCGTCAATGTTCTCCCAACGTTCTCCGCCATCAGCAATCGTAAAGGCAAAAGATTGTTTAGAAAGCAGACCACTACGGATCAGTTTCATCACATCCTGTCCTTGCGTTGTATTGATGATGTTAGAACGCTGAAATAATCCGTTATCATCAACTCGCAACTGCATTGAGCCATTGCGAGTACCAGCCAATAGATAGTTGTTGTCATGATTGAAATTCAAGACAACATCGCTCATATCCGTGTTGTCGAAA
>AUXO016243714.1_pt1 | contig 10360 bp, 5 predicted proteins | sample 768731 | NCBI WGS metagenome assembly AUXO01 (sample SAMN02715735, study PRJNA202380) | gut metagenome | biome: sheep rumen | host: Ovis aries | place: New Zealand: Palmerston North | reverse complement strand
TGGGCGCTATTATCTCCGTGGCTGTATGCCAGTGCAGGGGATAGTCTTCGGCAATGTCATTATGATAAAGTCTGACGCCCTGAATTTCTTCGTATTTCACGGTTTCACGGCCGTGTTCAAGTACAGGGAGCATATGAACCTCACTCTAAAAAACAATAAATACCAATCCTGTCTAATTGTAATTCCAATCATGAAAAATTAAAAGCAAAATGTGAAAACTAATCCGCAAGATTATGTTAGATAAGGAAAATAATAAAATATACCATGAAAATGTAGCATATTTACTGCATTTCGCAGACACCCCCATTTAGGAGAAATATTATGGATCTTGTAAAAAATCAGGCCAAGATCGACGAATTCCGCAAGAGGGCAGAGGAATTGGTTTCCAAAATGACTCTTGAGGAGAAGGTTTCCCAAACATTGAATCATGCTCCAGCGATCGAGCATCTCGGGATCAAGGCGTATGACTGGTGGAATGAAGCTCTGCACGGTGTTGCAAGAGCGGGTACGGCTACTGTCTTTCCCCAGGCGATCGGCCTTGCTGCTACATTTGATGAGGATCTTATGGAGGAGCTCGGAGATGCAGTATCCACCGAGGGACGTGCCAAGTTCAATATCCAGCAGAAATTTTCGGATACGGATATATATAAGGGACTTACCTTCTGGGCTCCCAATGTGAATATATTCCGCGATCCCAGATGGGGAAGAGGACAGGAAACTTATGGTGAGGATCCCTATCTTACATCAAGACTCGGCGTAAGATATATCAAGGGTCTTCAGGGCCATGACGAGGATCATATGAAGGCTGCAGCCTGTGCAAAGCATTTTGCGGTTCACTCCGGTCCCGAGCCTGAGAGACACCACTTTAATGCCGTAGCTTCCGTTCAGGATATGAGAGAGACATATCTGCCCGCATTCAAGGCATGCGTACAGGAAGCGGATGTTGAGGCGGTCATGGGCGCATATAACCGTACAAACGGCGAGCCCTGCTGCGGATCGAAGACTCTGCTCAAGGATATTCTCCGCGATGAGTGGGGATTCAAGGGACATGTTGTCTCTGACTGCTGGGCAATAAAGGATTTCCACACCGGACATATGGTTACTTCCGATGAGATTGAATCGGTAAGTCTTGCCATGAACAACGGATGCGATCTTAACTGCGGTGATCTTTTCGTATATCTCAAGGATGCTGTTGAGCAGGGTAAGGTTGAAGAGTCAAGACTTGATGAAGCTCTCGTTAATCTCTTTACCACCAGGATGAAGCTTGGAATGATGGATGGCGAAAAGACTGCCTTTGACGGTATCACCATGGCAGAGGTTGACAGCAGGGAGCATAAAAAGCTCAATCTAAGTACCTCCGCAAAGAGCCTTGTTCTTCTTAAAAATGACGGTATCCTTCCTCTCGACAAGAGTAAGATAAGGACTGTCGGGGTGATAGGACCCAATGCCGATTCAAGACGCGCGCTTGTTGGAAACTATGAGGGAACTGCTTCGAGATATGTAACGGTTCTTGAAGGACTTGAGGATTATCTCGGTGATGATGTTACGTTCAGATATTCCGAGGGCTGCGATCTTGTCAGGGACAGAGTAAGCGGTCTTTCAAAGGGCGATGACAGGATCTCGGAAGTAAAGAGCGTATGCGAAGACAGTGATGTCATTTTCGTTGTACTCGGTCTTGATGCCGGAATCGAGGGTGAGGAAGGCGATGCCGGCAATGAATTTGCCAGCGGGGACAAGAAAGACCTTAAGCTTCCCGGTCTTCAGGGCGAAGTGCTCGAAACTGCGGTTGCCAGCGGAAAGCCTGTGATCCTTCTTCTCCTTGTGGGAAGTGCACTTGCTGTAGACGACAGTAGGATAAATGCGGTCATACAGTGCTGGTATCCCGGTGCGATGGGAGGCAGAGCGATCGCTGAGACCGTATTCGGCGACAGGAATTTCGAAGGAAAGCTTCCCGTTACATTTTATAAGAGTACCGAGGAACTTCCCGACTTCACCGATTATGCGATGAAGGGAAGAACCTACAGATATATGACAAATGAAGCTCTTTATCCCTTCGGATACGGACTTTCATATACATCATATGATTACGGTAATGTAAAGGCTGATGGGACCGTGCTCACGGATGACGGAATAGATCTCAGCTTTGATGTGACCAATACGGGAAAGATGGACGGAAGAGAGACCGTGCAGATATATGTAAAGGTCGGCGGCGTAGAGAATGCTCCCAATTATCAGCTCAAGGCATTCAAAAAGGTTGCGCTTAAAGCAGGAGAGACTGCAAATGTCAGGATCAGTCTTTCAAAGGAAAGCTTTGGACTCTTCGATACCGAAGGCAGATTCGTTATCCCTTCCGGCAAGGCTGTCGTTTATGTAGGCGGACAGCAGCCTGATCCAAGGAGCGAACAGCTTCTCGGAAAGAAGGTCACTGCGATCGAGATTGAACTTCCCTGATCAGGGATTCAATAAATACTAATCCTCAGAAAACAGGTTGCCATCCGGCGACCTGTTTTCACATTAGCTTTGTATGCGTTCCGGTTTTGTGGTAAAATCCATGTAAGGAGAAATTGATGGATAAGGATGTCATAAAAGCAAAACTTTATGATTATTTCTGCAAGGAAGCGAGCGTCATTGCCTATGACAGCGACAGGGACAGTGAGAATTCACGTGAGCTTATAGATATTCTAAAGATCGGGCGTGTTGCATATGACGAATACCCCGATATGAATGCAGAACTGCGTGATGAACCGGGAAGACAGAATATTTATTTCGATTCCGATTCCATCAATGAAGATGACTGCGTTGTGAACCGCATGGTCATATCCAACGGAGCCATAGCAAGATTGAGGGTATACCCCGTCGGCGGATATTTCTGGACCGAAGAGGAAAGGGAATTTGTCAGAGGATTTCTCCTCATAGTCTCAACCGTAAAGAGCCGTATCAGGATGAAGGAATATATCGATTATGCTATATTCCATGAAATGGATCTCGGCTACTATAATCCGTTTTATCTTACCAGGATGATGGGAATGGTAATGAAGCTCGAGCGTATGAACGAGTATACCATCATATTCTTTAATCTGGTCAATCTTTCCGGACTGAATTCACTTCTCGGAAGAGAAGAGACCAATAAAGTCATTCTCAAATTCACCGGCACTGTTTCGGATATGCTGGAAGCACCTGAATGTCTGTGCAGGATGGGCGGTGATAATTTCTGCGTACTTGTCAAGCAGGATAAGACGAAGAGGATCCTCGGTGTTCTTGAGGGAATACATATAAGCGTCGACTGCGGTGATGTCTCGGTCGTTAAGCTCGGAGCCTATTGCGGAGTTTATAACTGCACAGGCAAGGAGAAGAGCTTTAGTGAGTGCGTTGATAATGCACAGGCCACCATGCTCATGGCCAAAAATACCAAAAACAGCCAGATTCAGTTTTTTGACCGTTCAATGATGGAGATGATGAATAATACGAAGCAGATCGAAAGCTGCTTCAAAGCTGCGATACGCGGTGAAGAATTCAAGGCATTCTATCAGCCTAAGGTCAATCTTGCCAACTTTAAGCTTGTCGGTGCCGAAGCTCTCTGCAGATGGTTCAGGGGCGGAAAGCAGGTGATGCCTGACCAGTTTATTCCCATCCTTGAAAGAAGCAAGCGCATATGTGTCCTGGATTTCTATATTCTGGATAAGGTGTGCAGCGACCTTGCAAAATGGATCGCTGAAGGAAAACAGCCTGTAAGGATATCATCCAATTTTTCCAGAAAGCATTTGAGCAATCCGGATTTTGTAAAGGAAGTAAAGGAGATAGTCGATAAGCACGGAATACCGCATTCCCTTATCGTTATCGAGGTTACCGAGACCACGTCGGAAGCTGACATGATAAGACTTCATAAGCTTGTTGAAGAATTTGCTGCTGAAGGCTTTGAGGTGTCCGTGGATGATTTCGGTGTCGGCTATTCCTCTATGAGCATGATCAAGGATATTCCCTTCAGTGAGATCAAGATAGACAAGAGCTTCCTTGACAACGCTGATATCAGTAACCGTGATATGGTCATCATGAAGCATATCATCTCCATTGCATCGGATCTTGAGATGTCTACCATAGCAGAAGGTGTCGAGACTACCGAGCATATCAAGCTTTTGAAAAAATACGGATGCTATCACGGACAGGGATATTATTTCGACAAGCCTCTTCCCAGGGAAGAGTTTGAAAAAGTGCTCTGCGAGCCCGATTATCATGAAAAAGGGCTTGATTATGTTTAATTCTTAGATTCTTATTGCACATGATGCGAAATTAACGCTTTTTTAGCCTTTTTCTTTTATTTTTTCAGTTGTTTATGTGATAAAAAAACTGATATAATGGTAAAGATTGAGCATAAGGGGGTTTTTCGTTAAAGGTGCAGATCCTGGATCGCATTATCTATTTTGACATTTGCAGTATTTTTATGCTTCTTGCCATTCTTGTCTCGATGCTTCTTCGAAAGATGCACCGTGGCAGGCTGAACAGAGCTTTCATACAGCTGGGAGTTATTCTTATCCTCAGCTGTGTTTTTGATATTCTTCGCGCTTTACCCTATACCGGAACAGCTCTGGAACTTTCGGTTCTGTTCAGGTTCGTAATGGGATATATCTTTATCTTCTTAAGGGCAGTTCAGCTGCCTGCTCTTATCAGGATCTATGCCATCATGAGCGGAAGCTGGAGCAGGATGAAGTCGGATCCGAAGCTTGCGATACCGTATTTCGGCCCGTTTGCGGCATATCTTGCCCTATGCTATTCGAACTTCTTTACCCAGAGGATCTTTTCATTTGTTCTTTCGGATGATGCTGTCTATTACGTACGTGGCGATCTGATGACCGCGTATGATTATTTCGGTTTTTATTTCATGATCTTCAGCCTTGTTCAGCTGTTTGTTATCAGGAAGAGACTGAGCGTCGAAAAGTTTCTTTCAATGCTCCTTGTTTATCCTGTTAATGTTACGGCTATCCTTATACAGGATGTCTATCCGGAACTCATGACTGCAATGTTTGGAGCATCTCTTTCCATGCTCATACTTGCATTCTTCGTATTCAGGCCGGATGAGTCCATCGATCTTGAAACCGGTCTTTCATCCTTCATCCCCTTCGATAATGATGTTGAAAACATAATTCTAAGCAAGAGGAATGCGATCATAGTCTTTGCCAAGATATCCAATGATTCCGAGATAAGAAGCCTGACGGATATCAGGATCTATCGTAAGATACTCAGGCTTGTGGGTGATGTTCTTGTAAAGGAAAGATATAAGGGACTTCTTGCATCTACCGATCTTTACTATCTTAGAAGCGGACTCTATGCAATGATGGTTCAGGGACGATTTGACAGAAACCTTGTCATTAAGCAGATGGAGAAGCTGAACAGGAGATATGAGGACGGCTTTTCCGAGGACGGCTTTGATCTTCAGGTTGAGATGTGCCTTTGCGCCGTTGATATTCCCGCAGATATCTCTAACAAGGAAGATCTTCTCAAATTCTCGGAGCGCGTACAGAATCTCATAGAGCCCGGAAAGCCTGTTGTCTATTCCGAGCTTTCATTTGACAGGGAATTTGCATTGCTGAATTCCATCGATTCAATCATCGAGGATGCGATAAGGCATGAGCGTTTTGAGATGTATTATCAGCCCATATACTCTCTCAGGGAAAAGAAATATAATTGTGCCGAAGCGCTGATCAGACTTAATTCTGAAGAGTTTGGCTCTGTACCGCCCGATGTCTTCATTCCCGCTGCGGAGAAGACCGGACGGATCGTTAATATCGGTGATTTCGTCATTAAGGACGTATGCAGATTCCTTTCGGAGCATTCACCCAAAGAGCTCGGTGTAGACTATATCGAGGTCAATCTTTCCATCATACAGTGCATGCAGGTGGATATGGCCGATAAGATCAAGCGCTACATGAAGGAATATAAGATCGAGCCCGACTGGATCAATTTCGAGATCACGGAAACGGCTGCTGACGGTGCTTACGAAAGAGTACTTGAAACGATGAACGAGATGTCATCCCAGGGCGTCAGATTCTCACTTGATGATTACGGTTCGGGATATTCCAATCTTCACAGAGTCATGTCCTTCCCTTATAAGGTCATCAAGCTGGACAAGACACTTACCGATGAAGCTTCGGATCCTTCAAAGAGAAGGATACTTGGTGAAGCGATCAACCTGATCAAGAGCATGGGAGCTCACATTGTGGTCGAGGGTGTCGAGTCCAAGGAGGTTTCGGACTGGTTCGAAGCACAGGGCTGTGATTTCATTCAGGGCTTCTATTATGCCAGGCCTATGAGCGAAGCAGATTATGTAGAGTTTATGGGGAATATTAAGAGTTGAACATAGTTACCCTTGTATATTTGATCGCATTTATATTAGCCGTATTTAATATTCTGATCCTGGTCGAATCCGGACTCAGACCCAATATTTATACGGTTCTGCTGATGTGCGCGATCGTTGTTGCAAACGGCGGATATCTGGCCGTAAGCGTGGCCGGGACAAGGGATGCTGCTTTTATAGGTAACTGCTGTATATATCTTGGCGGATGCTATCTGCCGTTTTTTATTTTCTGTATAGGTGCCGAAGTCACCAGGATCAGGATACCTCATCTTCTGAGGTTCATGATGTTTCTCTGTTCGACGGTCGTAATAGGCTTCACATTTACCATCGGACGACTCCCTATCTATTATAAAAGCTTTGATATTGCCGACGGAGGAGGATATACCGTTCTTGTGAAGGAATACGGTCCTCTTCATATCACGCATGTGATAATGCTTGCGGCTTATATCGTCGGAAGCGGGATACTGTGCGGTATTTCCATAAGAAGACGCAATATAGTTTCCTATAAGACAACCATACTGTATTCCGTATTTCTGATCATAAATGTTGTCATATATGCATTGGACAGGCTGTTTAAGATCGATTTTGAATGGAACTGTCTCGGATATCTTGTAAGTGAGATCATAATCCTTATTGTGTTCAACAAGGTAGAGATGTATGACATGTCATACAATGTTATGCGTACCTGGGAGAAGATGGAAGAGTATGCTTATATTGTATTTGATAAAAAGATGAATTACCTCGGTTCAAATGCTCTTGCAACCCAGTATTTTGATGCACTGGAAAAGCAGGAGATCGACAGGGGACTTATAGATGATCTTGATGAGATCAGTTCTCTTTTGAATGAATTCAAACGGATGCTCCGGGAGGACGGAGAGGGAGTAAGATCCGTTTTCCATAAGACCATAAGGCGTTCGGGACATGTTCTTAAAAGTGAGGTCAAGTACCTTACGAAGAAGAGATTCTTCCGCCGTGACAGCGATGATGTGATCGGTTATCTTATCGAGTTTTACGATGTGACAAGAGAAAGCGATTATATCTCCTCCATAGAGGACAAGAACGAAAAACTCGCGATCGCGGAAAAAAGAGCGCTTGAAGCTTCAAATGCAAAGAGCAGCTTCTTGTCATCCATGTCACATGAGATCAGAACTCCCATCAATACCATTCTCGGCATGAATGAGATGATATCCAGGGAATCCCATGATATGGTCATACTCGGTTATTCAAGGGATGTTGAAAAAGCCGGGCATATGCTCCTTAATCTCATCAATGATGTACTTGATTTTTCAAAGATCGAGGCAGGCAATTTTGATCTTGATGAAAAGGAATACTCGGTTCTTGAGCTTGTCCGTACCTGCGGAAATATGCTTGAAAAGAGAGCTGCGGAGAAGAATCTCAGAATCTCGATAGATGTGGATCCCGGTATGCCTTCGATGCTCCTCGGAGATGAGGGCAAGATAGAACAGATCCTCATCAATCTTATAACCAATGCCGTAAAATATACCAATGACGGATATGTCAGGATCTCGGTGACCGGCGATTATAAGGATGACAGCTTTGACCTGATGGTTTCCGTAAGCGATACCGGCATAGGTATCCGTAACGAGGATATAGGTCATATTTTTGACAGCTTCACAAGGGCTGATATTCAGAGAAACCGTCATATCGAGGGAACGGGTCTCGGTCTTGCCATAACGAAAAAACTCTGTGAAGGAATGGGCGGTGAGATCAAGGTTTCAAGCCGTTACGGAGAGGGCTCCGTATTTACCATCAGGATTCCCCAGAGGATCGCAGATAACACGATCGTGGGCGCTGTCAAGCTGAAGAATGAAGGAGAAAAAACAAGAAGGAAGAAGTATGAAGTATCCTTTACCGCTCCCGACGCGAAGATCCTGATAGCGGATGATAACGAGATGAATCTCACTGTTTTCGCATCACTCCTTAAGGGAACCAAGGTGCAGATAGATAAAGTGCCCGGCGGAAATGAAGCAATCGAGCTTTCAAAGCATAAGAAGTATGATCTTATCTTTATGGATCATATGATGCCCAGTCCCGACGGTATCGAGACGATGCAGATGATCCGTGCGGATGAGAATAATCCCAACAGACGCACTCCCCAGATCGCTCTTACTGCCAATGCGATCCAGGGAAGTATGGAAAAATACCTCGAAGCCGGATTTGACGGTTATCTTTCGAAGCCGGTCGATCCCTATGAGCTTGAAGAATGCGTAAGAAGAAATCTTCCGACAGATCTTGTGCTCAATATAATCAATTCCGAAAAGAAATGATCCATATTCTGAAAACCTGTCCGGTTAAACGGGCAGGTTTTTTATGTTGACCGTTTGCATCGTTTTCACGTATAATCACATAAGAATCTTTTATTTTTTTTAATTTTTTATGAAAGGGCTTACATAATATGAAACCTGATCAGAGAATTATGGATTATATTGACGGATATCTTGCCGGATATAAGAATTACAAGGAAAATTGGAATTATGAGGATGGATGTATCCTCATAGGTTCCAGGTATCTGTATGAGGCTACCGGTGATGAAAAATATGTCGATTTTATTGAAAGATATCTCAAAGGTTTCATAACTGATGACGGAGATATCCTTAATTACAGTGTCGATAAATACAATATCGATAATATACTTCCGGGAAGGATACTGTATTTTATGTATGACAGGACCGGAGAAGAAAAGTACCGCAAGGCAATAGAGCTGCTCATGGATCAGCTCAGAAGCCATCCCAGGTGCTCAACGGGAAACTTCTTCCACAAGAAGATATACCCTGATCAGATATGGCTGGACGGACTTTATATGGGACAGCCCTTTTATATGGAATATGAGACCAGATACGACGGTAAGGAGAAATATAACGACATAATCGATCAGTTCAAAAATGTCGAAAAATATCTCGGAAACCCTGATAAGGGCCTGAATTATCATGCATGTGATATATCAAAAACCGCCTTTTGGGCTGATAAGGAAACAGGATGCTCGGCTAATTTCTGGCTTCGCAGCATGGGCTGGTATCTCATGGCTATCATAGATGTCATGGATGTCATGAGTGAAGAGATCTTCGAACAGTATGCATATCTCAGGGATATATTCAGAGAGCATATCACCGGAATACTTAAATATCAGGATCCTGAGACCGGACTTTTCAGACAGGTTATTGACAGACCGGACGTGGAGGGCAATTATCTTGAAACCTCAGGAAGCTCCATGGTCGCATATGCGATCCTCAAGGGCTGCCGTAAGGGCGTGCTCCTTAAGGAAAAATATGCTCCCATCGGATGCAGGATCATGGAGGGCCTGATCAATAACAAGCTTATAACGAAGGACGGAAAGACGGAGCTTACCGGCATATGTCAGGTTGCGGGACTCGGCCCCCAGGACAATCCTGTTCGTGACGGAAGCGTGGAGTATTATCTTTCAGAGAAGGTCGTAAGTGATGATTCAAAGGGTGTCGGACCTTTCTTCATGGCTTATTCCGAATATCTTAAGATGGAGTGAGAAACCATTGGAATTAAAACTGTTAATGAAAACCGCAAGAAGCGCGACCATAGAGATAGCTGACGGCGGGATATACTATACTCTTGAAAGTTATCATTTATTCATAAACGGAAGGGAATATAAGACCTGTGATACGGTTGTCACTTCCGTCTTCGGACTTAAGCCCGCTACCGATTACAGATTCGAGATCTTTCATGAGGCTCAGGGCTGTGAAGAGGTTTCGACCGAAAAGTGCATTGCCTCGGCTTACTTTACAACAGATGAAGAATTTGTAACCATTAATGTCAGGGAGCTTGGAGCAAAGGGAGACGGTGTCAGCGATGATACCGTATTTATCCAGTCCGCAATATCGCTTTGTCCGGAAGACAGCAGAGTTCTTGTGCCGGAGGGAAGATATCTTGTCACATCTCTTTTTCTTAAGAGCGGTGTAAATATTGAGCTTGCAAAGGGAGCGGTCATCCTTGCGGATACCGACAGGACTCATTATCCCG
>AUXO015815845.1_pt1 | contig 10360 bp, 16 predicted proteins | sample 768731 | NCBI WGS metagenome assembly AUXO01 (sample SAMN02715735, study PRJNA202380) | gut metagenome | biome: sheep rumen | host: Ovis aries | place: New Zealand: Palmerston North | reverse complement strand
TCATGTTCTTCAGGTCGCCGAGAAGGATGTCCTTGGCGATCTTGATTCCACTCGTGTCGACCAGCTTGTCGAAGAACGAGCCAGTGAGGTACTTCTTGCAGAGAGAGGCGATCGAGTTCTTCACGTCGCTGAGCTCAGCTTCGTTCAGCTCTTCGTCCTTGATGTTTTCGTTTTCAGTAGTCATCTTAGAAAAACTCCTTGAATGTTATTCTCTTTATTTATATCTCGATGATGAAGTGCTCGTTTTCAGTCAGACCTATCGATGTCGCAGTCTTAGGACGCTTCTCGCTCGGCGCATAGAGCGCTGTATGGGAGCTGTCTGGATAGCCGTTCGGGTTACACAGGATAGTGACTTTGGCTCCTTTAGCGTTCGTGTATACTGCCTTATAGTGGTAGTGCGTATGCCCGCACACCCAATAAGCGTCCTCTTCGAACTCCTCCAAGAACTCTTTAGCGTCGAAAAAGAAGAAAGCGTTTCCTGGATCGTTCCTAGCGTCGAAGGTGATCCCGAGCTGAATAGGCGTGAAGTGAGTTACTAGCACCTTTGGCTTTCCGCCGATCAGATCGTGCATGCGGACCCTCTCTGACTCCCAGATGTCGTCAGGATTCATGCTGTGCAGCTTCCAGTGATTCCCGTCAAACCATGACCTTCGCCAAGCGAGCTTCATTCTGACTTCTGAGGCGACGTCGTAGCAGCAGCACTTGAAGTCGGCGAAGCCCATAGTCCCAGCGATTCCGTCGCGCATCGACGCGTCGAGGAGATAGCAGTTTCCTAGGGAGTCAGCGTAGCGTCCCAGGTTAGTCACTTTCTCGTAGCTGTTCAAGAACTGCAGGTTGCTCTTGCTCGGAGTTCCTCCACGTACGCACAACTCGTGATTTCCGACGACGAAGTAGACCTTCTTGTACTTCTCCGACAGCCACTTGAGCGTGTATGTCGTCGTCAGATAGTCGTTCGCTATGTCTCCGGCCACCAAGATAGCGTCCACGTCTAGAGGATATTCGTACATCTTCCAGATGTGCTCGAGCGTGTCCCTCGATGCTGACTCAGGAGGATCATCGAGCTTCCAGCGGTCTTTCTCTACCGCATAAGGAAACCAGACGTCCGTGTGTATGTCGGAGATTACGAACAGCTTCATCGATTACTTCTTCTTGTACTGAGAGACTGGAACGACCTTCCAGCCGTGCTTGTACCCGTACCACTTAGCGAACTCTTCTGCAGACTCCTTAGAGTCCCACGTCATCAGATCATCTTTGTCTGGGTTCTTCTCGATGCCGATCTTGCACTCAGTGATGTAAGTGCTCTCACCCTCGAAGTTGAACTCGATAGTCCACTCCGGCTTCTCAGCATCCAGAGCCTGATTCGCTAGATCCTTCAGATTCTCGTCGATCATCTTGATCTTCGACTCGTACAGAGCGATCGCTGTCTTGATCGCTCCGTTCTCCGGAATGCTCTCCGACTTCAGAATCTTGATCGCGTGAGCATACTTCCTCTGCTCCGCTACTAGCTCTTCCCTCTTCTGAACTGCTTCTTCTAGTGTCATTGCCATTGTCAACCTCTTTCAGTTTTTTGTTAAGTCTCTCGTTCTCGTTCAGCAGCGCCCTCACGTCTTTGAAGAGCGTGTTGTTCGAGAACTTCTCGTCAAACTCGTCGCAGAAGTCCTTCAGTCTAGCGATAGCGTCCTCTAGATTGTCGGGATCTTCTTCATCTTCATCATGCTTCACCAGCGACTCTGAGCACTTCTTGATCTGGTCTGTGTAGTCTTCGAACTTGTCGAACGAGAACTTGACCCGCTTTCCATCTCGGTACTCGTAGAACTCTGACATCCTGAAGTCTTTCACTTTCGGAAACTTGTCAGTGAAGTACTTGTAGAGATGCAGGTTCGTGAAGGTGCAAGAGTCAGCCTCTGTCTCCCATAGCCTGGTCGTGACTGCTCCTACGATGGCCGTCTTGTAGTATAAGTGCCAGCAGTCTTTTCCGTCGATCTGTATGCACGTGAGATCGAGACCAGCTCTCTCGAAGATCAGTCTGAATAGATACGAAGTGTCCGTCAGACTGTCGAACTTGTTCTTTTCGTCTTGCGTCATCTGAGCTTCAACTCTTTGAATACGAGTTCTTTGAATATATCCCAGTTCGCTTTGAGCTGATCGTAGATGTCGATCTTCTCCTCTGATCCTTCGCGTGGAGGCCAGGAAGACACGATCACTTCATATTCGCACTTAGACCAGAAGTAGTACATGCAGAGACGCTCTAGTCGCATCTCGATAGAGTACTCGATTAGCTCGTCAAGACTCTTGCACTTCTTGAACTCGTCCGACCACATGTTCTTCGTGAAGAATTCTTTCACTTCCTTCTGGGATTTCTTGAAGTCTAGCTTCTCTAGCTTTCTGAATTTCTTGATCAGACCAGAGAGCTCTCTCTTGATGACTGACCACTGACTGAAGTCGAACCAGTTCGCGAACTGGATCTCGTTCTTGTTGAACTCTTCGTATAGTACTTTGAATGTAGGTTTCATTATAAGCCTTCCACAGTAAATCTACAAAATTTCCGGCGATTATAAAAACCACCGGAAATGTAAAGATTTAATTACTGATCGAGAACTTCTAGCTCATCTTTGAAGTAATCTTTGACCTCTCTCAGTCGATCCAAGATAATATCTCCAAGTTCCCTATATGTGCGCGCGTCAGGTATAGAGATTCCGCATCTCCTCAGGAATCTGCTCACCTTAGTAATGCTTACATCTTCGTCTCCAAAGTCGATCTCCTCGCCAATTTCACCATGACACTTCTTAGCCATCATGAGAAGGATAGCGTGCTTTCTCGAGTTAAGCTTCTCGTCGCTCAGCTTGTCTAGCGTTCCTAGCTGTCTTCCGATTGTGCTGCTTTTTAATCTCTCCCAGTCTTTCTCTGTCAGAGGAGCTCTGCTGATGCTGTTGAGAGCTCTAATGATACTTGTTTCTCTCGCACTTTCTATGTTCTTCTCCTCTTCGCTCGGAGTATGAGAGTCATGTCGGTCCTTCCTGTGAGCATACAGCTCATCGAGGATTTCCCAGTACTTGTCGTCATTTCCTACTACTTCAGCGATGGCCCTGAGATCATAAGATCCGTCATCCTTCGTCAGAATGTTGAAGTCTATGCACCAGGCCTGAGTCCAGGATCCACGCTTTCTAGCGCCGCCTTCTTTGCTGAACTTGATCGGAATTCCAGCCAACTTACTGACCTTAGAGAATATGTATCTTCCGTAGCTTCTAGCATCGCGGCTATTCTGAGCAAATCCTTCTTTGAACCAAGCAGCGTAGTAGGTATCTCCTTTCCAGCTCGTATCTGACTTGATCTCACGGAACTCGCTTGACGCTTCGTTGAATGCCTTCTGGATGTCGCCCCACTTGTCTTTGATTATGAAGTCTACTAGCTTTCCGAGATCTCGGTCATTATCTTCGATCTCTTGAAGCATTTGCAGCACTGGCTTCTTGTAGCCTTCACCTGGATATGCTTCTATGAGGAGACCAGAACGTTCTAGAACAAGCATTGCTTCAGTCAACTTTTTCATTCCAAATTCCTTTTTCTTATTTATAGCGCTATGATCTTGCTAGCGAGACGAGTAGACAGGTCGAAGGAGATGCGGATGCCGCAGTCGTCTAGCATCTGCTCTAGCGTCTCTGCTACGTACTCACGGTCCACGTCTTCGGATTCCATCTTCTCGGAGACGTAGTCTGCGATGTCTTGAGCGTCGTCGTAGTTCAGCTCTTCGATGTTGTCGTAGAGGATCTCCGTGATCTTCTTCATCTTCTCGAAGGAATAGCTAGACTCTTTGATGAGCTTCTTTCCAGCCTTCTTGATAGTTTCCTTAGCTTCAGCGATCTCGTAGAGATCCTTGTTCTCCTTGAAGTAGTCTACGACTTTCTGGACGGAGTTGAACTTGTGCTTGTTGATGACGAACTTGTTGCGGATGAGCCATACGATCTTGTAGCCGCCCGAGACGGGAATGTCGTTCCACTTCTTGCATGCTTCTTGAGAGAACTCGAGGTTCGTCTCCAAGAAGTCGCCCTTGCGGTGATGGCTTCTGATGCGGCAAGGAAGTCCGATCTTCTCGAGCTCTTCCTTGAGAGCGTTCAAGCTCAGCTGCTCTTCTGCTGGAATAGCGAAGTAGTCGATGCGGTCCTTGATCTTCATTCTGCGGTCACGGAAGACTTCTTCCACTGCGCCAGACGGCGTGCCGTTACGTAACCATTTCGTTACATAGCGGTTAGGATCGCCGAAGATCGGAAGCCAGCTGACTGGAACCTTTCCGTCTTCCAGGTTCTTGTTCGGAATCAGACCTGCGACCCAGGACCAGTCGTAGAGCCCTTCCTTGTCGATCTGTTCCTTGAACTTGTCGTAGCCGTCGAAGCTGAAGTTCTCGTCGTTCAGCTTGAGACAGTAGAAGGTGTGGTCTCCGCCGTCAGCAGAGCACCTGCCGTCCTGATCCATCAGATATGTCATGAATGTGTCGAAAGTCTTCCTCTCTCGCTTTTCTGAGATTAGTTTCCGCATATAAATTCCTCTTTATAGGATATTTATACTTCTAGGGCTTTTCCGAGTTCGACAGCCGCTTTAGCTATCTTCATCTTCTTGTTGAGCTTCTGGAGCTCTGCATACATCATCGTAGCGAGGAAGACAGTGTTTACGTCCATCTGGCTCTCGTCGTAGATGGACAAGCGGCCTTCGCTCAGCCAAGTGTCGACCGGATCGCACCACGGGACAGCCGTCATAGGTCCTTCCGACGCGCCTTCAGTCTGGATCAGAACCAGGTATTCGCTGTTCTTGATCGGACTGATCGTGTACTCGGTCTGATCTTCATTGAAGCTCAATGTGATGAAGCCGTCCTCGGTCTTGTATTCGATGCGGCACGCTTTCCTCATGATAGAGGTGTTGATGATTCTCTTCATAGCTGGTCCTTTGTTGAAGTTACACAGTAAATATAAGAAAATCCGTGAGAAATCTAAATAGATAAAGTATAAATAACATAAACTGAGGTAATATCATGGACTTAAGCGAAATCAAAGATCCCGAACTGCTAGCTATGTTCGCAGAGTACGAGAAGGAGTTCAACTCCGTTCAGAAGAAGGCTGATCCTAAGAAGGCTGCTCCCGCAAAGCGTGGCACTGTGAGAGCTAAGATCGAAGAGACCAAGAGGAAGAAGGTTCGTCCGGTCCGCCGCGCTTTCGACTATGACGGCGGCATCAGAAACCTTCACTGGGAGTATCAGTAATGAGAACATTCGGAGAGTGCATCAACGAAGGATTCTTCGGCGACAGCTACAAGAGCTACAAGAACCGCGTTCTTGACGTTCTAGGCTCTATAGGAATCGTCATCGATCCTAGCAAGATGAAACATGCGGAGTCTTGGATTCGAGACTTCTACGCTGACAGAATGAGCGAGTTCGACTGCGCTTCTTCGATCCGTGACAACTGCTCTAAGTGGGACAGATTGACCGAGTCGTTCGAGAGATACGCTACCGAGATCGTCGACAGCGCACCTGCGCTCCAGAAGAAGAAGGCAGTCAAGCGCATCCAGACTATGGATCGCGTCCAGAAGGCTCAGTTCGACCACGTCGTTCTGACTCTATGTGGTCTCAAGAATCTAGATCCTAAAGAGTTCTTGGCTTCTCGCGGATACGACATCTTGAAGCTCGTCCAGGACGGAGCTCTCAACACTGACCAGATCATCGAGCGGATCGGACAGCAGCTGCTCGGCAAGAAGAACGAGAGCATGTCAGTCGAAGAAGCGCTAGAGATCATCCGTGAGTCTGGTCGTCGCGTCGACAAGAGCAACACTGACGCTAGCGACTGGATGGACATGTGCAAGAGGGAGATGATAAAGCTCGGCTACGGTCCAGTCACTGCTAACTCTTATGTGACTGACGAGTGGAGAGGAGAGTTCATTCAGGCTTTCAAAGACGGCTACACGCCGAAGGAAGCCGCTGAGCAGATGGATCGCTTTCTTGAAGAGCAGGAGAACGACGAGTCCTGATGAAATTCCGCTAACGAGAAAGAGACGGCCGTGAAGACCGTCTCTCTTTTTGTCCCTAAACAAAGACTAAACAAAGTCTGAACAATTTGTAAACAAGTTATTTACATCTTATCCACTTCTTGTTGGTAGATCTTCTGGATCTCGGCTCGAACCATGTCGCCGAAGACGGGACCAGGCTCATAGCCTTCATCCATCAGCTTGCCGCTGATGGCCGCTTGATCGATCTCCATCTTGCTCAGAGCGATAGCCTGAGGGATGTAGTTCGCCCAAGCGGGAAGATCTCGATTGTCGAGAATGCTGATGAACGTGTTCCAGTCGCCCTTGACGAACTCGATGAGCTCTGCCCAAGGCAGCGTCATCTCGTCGCGCTTAGCCCAGAACTTCTGGAACCACTTCACTTGCTTCTTCTCTTCTCTCGTGAGAAGGCACAGCTCAGCTTGTCTGTCGCTCTGGTGGCTGAAGAGAGTCATCATAGCGAAGACAGAAGTCTTGCCGAAGTCCCTAGACCGCAGAGCAGCGACGTGAAGAGCGTGGTAGTCGATCCACTCGAACATAGGATGATTGTCCAGCGCGTCGAGCTTGCCGAGCTTGTTCATGAAGAGCTGGAAGCCGCAGTCCTTGTTCTTGACGGCAGCGATCTCTTTGCGGACCCTCTCGTTAGAGAGACTGTTCAGAAGAGCAGCGTTCGTCTTCATCGCAGCTTGTGTCTCAGCTTCGATCTCGTAGCCGAAGTTGACAGAGAACCTGATGCCGCGAATGATGCGGAGGGAGTCTTCCTTGAAGCGTGCGTCAGCGTCGCCGACAGCTCGAACGATGCCGACGTCGATGTCGTGAATGCCGTCGAAAGGATCGATCAGGTTGCCGTCACCGTCCATGCCGATAGCATTCATCGTAAAGTCTCGACGTGCAGCGTCTTCCTTGAAGTCTCTCGTGAAGTCTACCGTGTCGGGATGACGACCGTCGCTGTAAGCGCCGTCCTTGCGGAACTGAGTCACTTCGAACGGATAGCCGTAGATGTGGAAGACGAGGATCGTGCCGTGAGCTTCGCCGTTGTTGCTCTCCGTGCGGAAGCAGTTCTTCAGCGCATCGATTGGCATGTTCGTAGCGATGTCCACGTCGTGGATCTCGGGCTTGTCAGTCTGACCGAAGCCCCAGCGGACGAGATCGCGGACGCAGCCGCCGACCACGTAAGCTTCATGGCCGAACTTGTTGATCTCCTTGCAGAGATCCATGCCGCAGCGCAGAGCGTCTGACTGTATGTACTTAGTCTCAATTCTCATTAGTTGGTCCTTTGTTGAAGTTACAGAGAAAATATAAGTAAATCCGAGAGAAATCTAAACCGTAAATTCTAGATTAACCTAACATGCATGGTGGAAGGTCTTCTGGAGCAAGGAAATCGTCAGAGGTGTTCAGCTTAGGTGCGCCACAAGTGTCGATTATCTTCTGTGCACGTCCATAGGCTTCATCGACAGTCAGTTCACCAGAAGAGAAACGGTCTTCAATACAACCGTTGTATCGGATGTATGCGAGATCCTCACCAAAACTTTCGATAAATGTTCCACGAGGAAACTTATCCAGCTTGAGTTTCGATCTGATTGAATTAAGGACTTTTCTCGCATTTTCTGCTGCGGTAGCCATATTAACCTCTATTTACATTGTAGTACTGTCTCAAGCCGAACTCATCTACGTTCTGTTCTACGACATCTGCAGGAAGACGCTTGAATGAGAATTCCAGATCGTGAGCATTGCTGTCGCAGTTTGGATCTCTTGGTTTGTAATGATATCCATCTATGTGGAAATTCTTATAGTCTGCTTCTTCAAGTCCATAAGACTTGCACTTTTCCGCAAATGCCTCTCTTACTTCATCATCGTCTGCATTGCCATCATCAAACTTCTCTGCATAAGCGTTCAAGTACATCATAGTCATGTGTACTGCTTTCATCTGTTCAATGTCAGCGTCATCATAGACACCAAGTTCGCCTGACTTATAAATATAGTCTCCGTCATTCGTGTCCATTTCTGCTTCATACTTATATGTCCATTTCATTTTTTGTCTCCTTTATTTTAGTATGTGATGTGTGAGACCATCTCGATCTGTCGACACAGGAACTCGTATAGATGTCCGCGCTCGATTCCTATCAGCGCCGAGTACTCAGGAATGCCTCGAACGGGCTTCAGGTTCAGATCCTCGTACCACTGATTGTAGACTATCCAGCCCTCGTCGCAGATCGTCATATCTTCATCACGCTTTCCTTTGCGGGACTTGTCATACATGATCTGGACGAACGTCTTTCCTTCCTGTGATGAAATTGTAACGTCGATCCAGTCGGGATAGTCGCTCATCACGTCTAGCGCTGTCTGCTTAGCTTCTTCAAAAGTCATCAGTACTCCTTTCTTCCTAGTTCTGCGGTTCCTCTGCCGTCAAAGCAGTAGAAGTGTGTCTTAGTCAAGACCGGAACGCGACCGCGATGAGCCCTCCTCATAGCCTGCTCAGCCTTCCAGGTGAGCTTGAACTTGGCGACAGAGTCAGACGTGTATTCTCCAGTCACCTTGACATGGTCTTTACAAACCGACAGTCCCAGTCGATCTTGAACATCGACATCACTATCGAGAATGTACTTCATAGCGGACATAGATCCTCCGTTTTCGAGTTGTACAATGAAAATATAAGAAACTTCTATATTTTTGTAAACCCGAGCGGATATAAATAAAGAGAATAAGGAAATCGAGAATGAGTCTTGTAGATTCAGCACTTAAATCAGCACATAAACTAGTCGACAGCATGGGCAACGGTGGAGTCGCTGCCGTTCACTCATCAAATAAGCTTCACGGAGACGGTTTCGAGCTAACTTGTCTAGGCTGGGCAATTCGTGGAGTAGACCCTGTCAATCTCTGCTCATGGGAGGAAGTCAATCACGTAGGCGATGACAAACCAGACGAGCTCGGATTCATAAGAGACTTCAGCTACAAGTACGTCATTTATGCAGTTCACTACTACGGTTATCCGTCAAAGCTGCAAGAAACGAAATTCTTCGTGGACGATCTCGGTTCACTCAAGACAAAATTAAGAGAGCATAGGAAGGAAGTTATGAAAGAAGAAATGTCAATGGACGAAGCCATGAAGATTCTTAAGGAATCCGGAAAGAGAGCTATCAACGAGAGCTATCTCGAAGAGGCTAACGTAGAAGAGCTATATGAGCTGGCTGGAAAGTCACTCCAGTTCGCTGACCAGGTTCACTGCTGGCACTGGTGCTGCCAGTCCGGATTCCAGCACACGCACTTCGAGGCGATCTACGACGCTCTGAGAGACTTCGCAGATGAGCTCGTCGAAGTCTGCTTGGCTAGCGGAAAGAACATCAGATTCAACCTTCAGAGCGAGATGAAGGCCGACTCTATGAACTTCGAAGCTCAAGAAGCCGTAGAAGAGATCGAAGACTTCATCGACACTGTTCAGGCTACTGGCGAGAAGTTCGAAGACTACAGCGAGATCACTGCTGTGTTCGACGACATATCCAAGACTCTGTCGAAAGAGCTCGGACTGATCAAGAACTTCATCTAAACATAAAGAGACCGAGACTTCAATCTCGGTCTATTATTGTAGCCTATACGCGTACTCTGATCTACTTTCTTTGCGCAACAGCAGCTAGCGCTAATTGACCCATCAAGAAGGATCTGAGCATGTCGGGTTGAAGCTTGCTGAGCATTATGCTTCTCATCTTCATCTTCACAGGTTCAAGACGAATGTCGAGCGTGTACATGCGGTACGTGATGAACCTGTTGTCGATCCAGAGGTCCCAGCCGTGTTGACCTTTCTCCATGTTGAACCACTGCTTGTTGTTAGTCCCGTAAGAGACGCTCAACGTGGGATTGTTGAATTCGTTCACTCCGAATACGACAAGATCTGGTTGATCTTTCCATAACTCGTCTACGATCTCTTTGGCTTCATCGAACTTCATTCTTTCTTCTCTTCGGTTTTAGATTCTTCTTTAGGTTCTTCTTTCGGTGGAGCGAAGAGCTCTTCTAGGTCTAGAGTCTTCTCTTGGTTGATATTCGGATCTTGGAACTCTTCATCATTCATCATCGATTCGAACTGCCACTGGTCCAGCTTCTCCTCATCTCCAGACTTGATCGAAGCGACCAGACCACGCTCGGCGCAAGCCTCGAAGTAGTGGAAGAGGCAGTCAGACGTAGAGCGGTCGAAGAGCAGCAGATCGATTGCGCCGATCGAGTCCTTGAAGTCTTGGTAGTCCTTGTAGCCGCGACGTATCAAGTCAGTGAGAGCCTTCACGACGGACTTCTTGTACTCGCTGCTGTGCATCTCGCCGTAGCGCTTGTACTTCTCTGCTCTGAA
>AUXO014357961.1_pt1 | contig 10360 bp, 10 predicted proteins | sample 768731 | NCBI WGS metagenome assembly AUXO01 (sample SAMN02715735, study PRJNA202380) | gut metagenome | biome: sheep rumen | host: Ovis aries | place: New Zealand: Palmerston North | reverse complement strand
GAAGACGGCGAAATCCGTTACTATGTGGACGGTGTTCCGACCCGTGCCGGTCTTGTGAAGGATACGGACGGCAGCTATTACTACATCAACTCTACGCTGAAGGCGGTCAAGAACTGCACGTATTCGTTCAGCGATGCGATGGCGAACGGCCTGATGCCCGGCGGCACGTATACGTTTGGCGCGGACGGTCGAATGATCGACCCGCCCGACCAGACGCCCGACCCGACGGATCCCACCGACCCGACGGATCCCACCGACCCGACGGATCCCACTGATCCGACGGACCCCACCGATCCGACAGATCCGCCTGAAGTGAAAAACGGACTTGTCCATGACGAGGACGGCGAGATTCGCTACTATGTGAACGGTGTCGCTACCAGAGCTGGTCTGGTGCAGGATGTGGATGGAAACTATTATTATATCAACTCTACGCTGAAGGCGGTCAAGAACTGCACATATGCGTTCAGCGACGCGATGGCGAACGGCCTGATGCCCGGCGGCACCTATCACTTCGACGAGAACGGTGTCATGACGGATCCCCGTCCCTACAACGCAGAGTAAAAAACCGGATGCGGCAGATTAAGCATACCGCAAACGATATTATCTGCGCGTGATGAAATTGAAACCAAACGCTTTTCTTGAAAAGCGAGCCACCCCGCTCCAGGGGTGGCTGCCGCACAGAATGAATGCCTCCACGCGGCGTGCGGTGGGCAACGTAAACCCGGTTTACGGCTGAATTCATTGATTTGATTACCACGAAGGAAACAGACTTCGAGCTATGATTTTGAAACCAAACGGCGTTCCTGTCATCATCACTGCCGGTTCAAACTATCTGGACATCGACGCCTACGCCTGCTGTGTTGCCATGCGGGAGCTGCTTGTGCTGCAGGGGAGAACGGCTGTTGCGTATTCCGCGGCGCCCCGCAACTACAGCGTCTGCGCCGGGCTTGCCGCGGAGGGACAAATCGAAACGGAGCTGCCGCCGGATTTTTCGCCGGAATCGTCTGACTACATCATCGTCGATGTCTCAGACCCTGCATATATACGGGAATCCGCCCCGCTGGACCGCGTCTGTGCGGTTTACGATCATCACACCGGCTTTGAAGCATTTTGGGAAAACCGCATTGGGCAAAACGCGCACATCGAGTTTCTCGGCGCTGCTGCGACGCTGATCTTCCGGGAGTGGAAGTTGACCGGTTTGGTGGGAGAGATGACTCGCCCGACTGCGCTGCTGCTCATCGCCGCCATTCTGGACAATACACTTTATCTGACCTCCGCCAACACAACGCAGGAGGATCGCGAGGCGTTTGAAAGCCTCTGCGAAAAAGCGGGCGTTGGTGCGGACTGGTGCGCCGCCTATTTCTCAGAAGTTCAGGACAGTGTAGAGGCCAATTTGGAAAACGCACTGCTGAAAGATCAGAAGAGGATCACAGGTCATTCCATCCTGCCTCCGCGAGTTGCGCAGCTTTGTGTCTGGGACGCGGAACGGGTTTTAAAAAAGCTGGATGCTGTCAGGAATATACTCAACAGCGATCCGGACAAGTGGATGCTCAATATCATTGATATCGGCCGCCGCCGCAGTTTTTTTGTGTGCGACGATCCGCGCTGCCAGCGGGAGATGGAACGAATATTCGACGTATGCTTTGAAGGCAGCGTTGCGAACTGCAAGCGTTCTTATCTGCGCAAGGAGATTCTGAAAATCGTACAGGATCAGGAGAATAACGCCTGACCCGGCATTTTAGTAAAAAACAAGACCTTTCAAGTCTTTGTTGCTATTTCAAACAAAACACTTAGAAAGAGGGAATTCAAATGCAACCATTGGTAATGTGCGAAAACGGCGGCTGTCTGGCAAAAGTCGGCGGCAGCGAGCTGACGCGGCTCATCGGAGAGCTGTTCGGAGACTTTTCTCCGGAAGACAGCTCCCTGTTCGAGATCGACGGAGCCAAGATGCTCTTCAATCTGGATTTCGGGCCGCTCATCGGTGACGATCCGAAAAACGCGGGGTCGATCGCCGCGCACCATGCGATCAGCGATATCTACGTCAGCGCCGGCACGCCGAAATACGCGTCCATCATGCTGCAGATCGCCGAGGACGTTACCTTCGGTCAGACCAAGGCAATCCTCGCGGGCATCAAAGAAGTCTGCGAGAACGAAAACATTACCATTCTGGGCGGGCACACGATCCGCAGCGAGACCTCCGTTGTGGGGCTTTCCGTCATCGGCGCGGCGAACGAGGCATATCTGAACCGCTCCAAAAAGCAGTGCGTTGTGGGCGACAAGATCATGATGTCGAAAAAGCTCGGCGCCGGCATCGCGACCAGAGCATACTTCCATAAGATCATCGACGCCGAGGCGTATGCCGAGGCGACGGACTCCATGCTCACGTCCAACGCGGTCGCGCTCGAGGCCTTCTCCGCAGTGCCCGTGCATGCCTGCACGGACGTGACGGGCTTCGGTCTGCTGGGACATCTTTCCGAGATGCTTTCCGCCGACATGGGCGCCGTGATCTATGAAGACAGAATCCGAGTGTTTGACTGCATCGCGCAGCTGCAGCCAGGCGCTTTCTTCACCAGATTTATTGAGGACAATATCAACTACGTTCTGAGATCCAAAAAATGCGAGATCGAGTTTGACACCATTGAGAGGCTTGCTCTGGTGGATCCCCAGACAAATGGGCCAGTGATGCTCACGGTGGATCCGACTGACGTGGAAGAACTGGAGAAGCTTGGATTCTATGTGATCGGTGAAGTCACGGACCAGAAAGAGATTGTGTTGAGGTAACCAGCATGAAGCCAGTCTATTTTGACTACAACGCAACGACGCCGGTCGATAAGAGAATCGTGGATGCGGTTCTTCCGTATTATCTGGAACGATTTGGTAATCCCTCAAACAGCAACAGCCCCCATGGCCGGGAAGCAAACCGAGCCTTTAAGATGGCCCTCCGGACCATTGCCGAGTATTTCGCGGTTGAGTCGAGTGACGATATTATTCTCACCTCCGGCGCAACGGAGTCCAACAACCTCATCCTAAACAGCTTTGTGGTTGCGAACGAAAAGCCTTGCAGAATCATCACAAGCAGAATCGAACATGACAGTATTCTGAAAACGCTGGAATCCTTTGGGGACAGGGTCGTGATCGATTACGTGGAAAATGATGACAACGGTGCGGTCGATCTGCTTGACCTTGAAAACAAGATACAGGACAATACGGTCTTGATCACGATTATTGGCGCGAACAATGAGATCGGCACGATCCAGCCTATCCATGAAATCGCGAAGATTGCCCATAAACACAACATACCCTTCCACTGTGACGCAACCCAGTTGATCCCGCATCAGAGAATTGATCTGTCCCAGATGGAGATCGATTATCTTTCCCTTTCCGGCCATAAGATTTACGCGCCGAAGGGCGTCGGGCTTCTGGTCTGCCGCAATGACCGCGCATTGTCGAAAATCAAGCCACAGATTTTTGGCGGGGGTCAACAGAATGGTTATCGCAGTGGGACAATCAACGTACCCGGCGCGGTGGAGATTGCGGAAGCAATTAAGCTTCTGGATTCTGAAATGGAAACGGAAAACACGCATAAGCAGGCGCTCTTCGATGCGTTCTTCGCGGTTTTGGATCAGCGTCAGATCCCGTATCATCTGAACGGAGATCCGGTGAAGCGGATCAACGGCAACATCAGCATCGCAATCGATGGGCTGACCTCGATTCAACTGCTTGCGATGCTCCCCGAGTATTCGATTTCGACTGGTTCTGCCTGTTCGACGGGGAAGAAGTCTCATGTTCTAAAGGCAATCAGATGCCCGGACAGCATTATTTCCGGTACCATCCGAATCGGCTTCGGCCGCTTTTCGGAGCGGGAAGAGATCATCAATCTTGCCAATAAGATTGCCGATTGTTATTACTCTGTCAATTCCTGATCACTGTTACAGAAAGGATATTCTCTATGGAAGAATTGGGGTTCATTCACGGCAGATTTCAGTTGTTTCACAACGATCATCTGAACTATGCGCTGCTTGCCAAGGCACAGTGCAAAAAGCTGATTGTCGGTATTACCTCCCCGGAGAACGCGTTTCTGATCCGGGAGGAGGTCGATCCGCACCGCAGCAATGCTGCCGACAATCCTTTCACATTTTATGAAAGATTCAACATGGCAAAGCTCGCGCTTCTGGAGGCGGGCATAAAGAGAGAGGACTTCGAAATCGTCCCTTATCCCATCGAACGCCCTGAGATTCTCACGAACTACATCCCGCTGAACGCGACGAGTTTCTTCACGATCTACGACAAGTGGGGCTACGAGAAGCTGCGTCGGCTCCAGGCGCTGGGCTACAAGACGATCGTGCTATTCGACGACCATGAAAAGCAGATGAGCAGCACCCAGATCCGCCACAAGATCGTGGACGGAGCGGACTGGAAGCAGATGGTTCCGAACGCTGTATACAACTATATCATCGAAAACGGCCTGACCGAGAAAGTGAAGATGGCGCTGGGGCGCTGAGTGAAAAATACAGATAGGAGAATACTTGCGTGTTTGATATTTCCACCATCCCCGCGGCGGAGCAAAACAGAATCGTCACGAACCTGCGTAAATGGGGAATTGTCACCAATATGGCCGACGGAACCATTGACTACGCCGATGTGCCGATTCCTGAGATGAAATGTGAATCCATCCACCTCATCCGTCATGTCGAGACTGTAGCGGTGGCAAAACATGAGTTCATGAGCGATACCTCGGACAACTGCGGCTTTACAGAGGCGGGCGTCGAGCTTACGACCAGACAGGCGCAGGAGCTGAAGGATTATCATTTCGACGTCGCCCTCGTCGGCCCGATCGCGCGGGTCGTTAACACCGCAAAACTCATCATGCAGACGCCGCAGAGCTTTGAATGCGTTCCCGTGAAGAAGCTGCACGGCATTGATAACACGGGGTGGGAATACAAGACCTACTTCGATTTGGAGCATGACCCGGTGTTTCTGGCGCGTGAGGTGGAAAACAATATGTTTGCCCGCACGCCGAACGGCAGCTCCTGGGGTACCGTTATTGCAAACTGCGCGGATGTGCTGGAGCTGATTAACGAGCAGTATGCGGGCAAGCGCATCCTGCTCATCAGCCAGGGCAGCGTCCTGCGCGGCATGCAGATTCTGCTGCGCGCCAGAGCGCACCCCTGGGACGATTATACTGCCAGCGGTATGTATCATGTCGGCGACGATTCAAAGAAGAAGAAAAACTACGGAATCATCAGTAAGGTCTATTTAAAGCCCGAGCACTCTGGATGACAGTCTGGGCAATGCGCATTCCGGACTGAAAGGTTATGGTATATGATATGAAAATCGTTTTCGTATCCAATTATTTCAATCATCATCAGCGCCCCTTTTGTGAAGCGCTTTTGCCGATGTGTGATTCGTTCTATTTTATCTCGACGAACGAAATGCGTCAGGAGAGAAAGAATTTGGGTTACGCGTTTGCGGAACCGGATTATGTGCTCCGGGCTTTTGTGGGCGACGGAATGGAACGCGCAAAGCAATTGATTGCTTCAGCGGATGTGCTGATTCACGGCGGCGTGGTCGGTGAGCTGTCAAAGCCGCGTTATTATCAGGGTAAAACGGTGTTTTACTATTCTGAGCGGCTGTATAAGCGCGGCTGCAAGCGTTGGCAGCTTCCTTTGCGGGCAATCCGTTTCTATTTCCGCTACCTCTGGCGTCAGAACGCGTTGCTGCTTTGCGCCAGCGCTTACGCGGCTTATGACTACTCTCGCACACTCACGTTTTCTGGAAGACGATTCCGCTGGGGTTATTTCCCGGAGACGAAGCGGTATGAGATCAAAAAGCTGATGGCGGAAAAGGACGAGAAAAAGATTCTGTGGTGCGGTCGGCTCATTGACTGGAAACACCCGGAGCTTGCCGTTGAAACCGCTGCAAGGCTGCGCAATGCCGGTGTTGATTTTTCCATGGACATTATCGGGTCAGGAGCGATGGAGTCGGAGCTCCGAAAACAAATCGAGGATCATGGTCTTGCCGACCGCGTGAAGCTGCTTGGCTCCATGCCTCCGCAAAAGACGCGGGAGCACATGGAACAGGCAGGTATTCTGCTCTTTACGTCTGATCGGCAGGAGGGCTGGGGCGCCGTGCTCAATGAGGCCATGAATTCTGGCTGTGCCGTCGTAGCGAGTCATGCCATTGGGGCTGTTCCTTATCTGATCCGGAACGGAGAAAACGGCATGATAATCCCGAGCGGTGACGTTGATCAGTTGTATCGGCATGTAAAGACGCTTTTGCTGCACGCCGGGCAGCAGAAGACACTTGGCAGCGCAGCGTACAAAACGATTACCGAGCTTTGGAACGCGGAGACTGCCGCAAAGCGGTTCTGTGCGCTGGCTGAGTCAGCCCTGAATGGAAACCGTTCCGACACATCTTATCATGATGGCCCGTGCAGCCGGGCAGAATTGCTGCAGGACGATTGGGTGAACGGAGAGAAGTAAATGCAGATCAGAAAAATACTGAAAAACAGTATTGTAAAAAATTCAGCATGGATAATGGCGGGCAAAATCGTACATATGCTGCTGTCCTTTACCGTTGGGTTGCTGACAGCGCGATACTTGGGACCTTCCAACTATGGCATCCTCGGCTATGCGGCGGCGTACACGACGTTTTTCACTGTTTTTTGCACGCTGGGGATCAATTCGATCATCGTGAAAGAAATGATCGATCATCCGAAGGAGCAGGGCGCCTTTCTGGGGACGACCATTGTTTTGCGTCTGGTTTCCAGCTTCCTGTCGCTTGGGCTGATTGCGATGATCGCGCGTGCCGTCAATAGGGACGACAAGCTCACGATTGCTGTCGTTACGCTGTTTTCCGTCAGCCTTGTTTTCCAGTCGTTTGACTCTTTTCGGCAGTGGTTTCAATGTAGACTGATGTCGAAGTACTATGCGATTGCAACGACGGTATCATATGTTGCCGCTTCCGCATATCGGATCTATCTGCTGGAAACAGGCAAAGATGTGATTTGGTTTGCTGTCGCAAATACAGTTGATTACTTGACTGTTGCGGTTATTCTTTATTCTTTTTACAAAAAGAACAAGGGGCCGAAACTGGCGTTTTCATGGACCAAAGGGAGGCATTTACTGTCCCTCAGCTTCAGCTACATTCTGTCTGGCTTGATGGTCGAGATCTTTGCATCCACTGATCGCTTTATGCTCAAGCATATGCTGGATACCACTACGGTCGGCTACTATACGCTCTCTGTAACAATCAGCGCGATGTGGGTTTTCGTGATATCGGCAATCATAGAATCTATGTTTCCGTCGATCATGGAAAACCATAATTCGCAGAAAGCGTTGTATCTTCGTGCCAACCGGAGGCTCTACGCGATTGTCTTTTATGTAAGTATATTTGCCTCTGCGATCATTTGTCTGATTGGTCCGGTTTTTATCCGGATTGTTTATGGAGAAACATATCTTCCGGCTGTCAGTTCTTTGCGCGTCATTGTGTGGTATGTCGCATTTTCGTACTTGGGCGTTGCTCGTGACGCATGGATCGTGTGCGAAAGGAAACAAAAGTATCTGAAATATATCTATCTTTGCGCTGCGATCGTTAATATCGTCATCAATGCGCTGCTGATACCGATTTGGGGAGCGGTTGGCGCTGCCACCGCATCCCTGCTGACGCAGTTTTCGACGGTTTTCGTCTTCCCGCTGCTGTTCCGCGAGCTGCGTCCGAATGTCAGACTCATGATGGAAGGGATCCTCCTGAGAGGTGTGTTTGATCGAAAAAAAGAGGGTGATGATTATGCGTGACTGTATTTCCGTGATCGTCCCGGTCTATAATGCGGAACGGTATCTAAAAGGCACAATCGATTCCGTTTTGTCACAGCCTGTAAACCTGGAACTCATCCTGGTGGACGACGGCTCAGCAGATGGCAGTGGAGCGATCTGCGACGCTTATGCACGGGAGCATGCGAATGTTCGGGTGTTCCACACCCCGAACCATGGCGTCTCCCACGCGAGAAATGTCGGCCTGGATCATGCGCAGGGGTGCTATATCACGTTTTTGGACGCCGATGACGAGTTGTGTGCCGGTGCGCTGGACCTGCTTTTGAAGCTTTTGCTGGATCACAACGCCGATATCGCGGTCGGCAAAAAGCTGACGATTACGCGCTCCGGAGAAGAGAAACACTTTATGTTCCCGCAGAAAACAGAGCTCTGGACCGGCACAGACGGGGTTCAAAATGCGCTCGCGGATCACCCCGCGACATACACCGTGTGGGGAAAGCTATACCGGGCGGAGCTTGTCAGAGACATTCGCTTTGTTGAGGGAATGAGAGTGCATGAGGACAGCTTTTTTGTCTTTTCGTGTATGCTCAGGGAACCCCGCGTGATCGTTGCTGATGAGGCTGTGGTCCGATATCACCTCAGCGAAAACAGTGCTTCCCGCTCGAAAGTTTCGGATAAGCATCTGGATATTCTCAAGCTCGCACAAAAGAAGCAAGAGATGACAGCTGCGAAATATCCGCAATTCCAGAGGCTGGAGGAAAACATGATGCTAAAAGCGCATCTGGCGCTTTTGAAAAATCTGTCAAGGACGTTTGACAAGCAGTTTCGGGAGCAGGAGCGCGCATCTATACGATATGTGCGCGCACATCAGGCGGCTTTCATTCCGGCGAGTGACTATGATCAAAAGCTGTTTGACCTTGTAATCAGTGGAAGGTATCTGCTGTGGAAGTACCTGAAAAAGCTGTTCAAAAGATAAATATGAAAAAGAAAGGTTAAATGATATGAAAAATACAATCTCATTTCTACTGTGTATCATAATACTGCTCGGGCTTGCTGCGTGCGACGCAAAGGATACCAAGAAAGAAAGCAACTCTGCGGTTGTTAAGCCTTCAATCATCGCGAATGATGCGACAAATCCCGATTCGGGCGATAAGCCTGCAATCATCGCAAACAATGTGACGGATTCTGCGGACATGATGGAGGTCGACTCTCCTGTCGGAACGCTATATTATCCTGAAAAATGGAAAGACGATGTTGTTTTTCAGGTCAACGGAGATCAACTCGTTGCACTGTACCATGATATCCCGATCTTTACGCTTTATTTCGGCGGCGAGAAAGGTTTTCTTTACGGAACTGTAAATCATGACGGAGTGGATACCGAACTTCGTTATGAGATGCATGATCTCGACAGCGAACGCGAAGATTATGAAACCATGAGCATCATGCAAGAGGACATCAATATCATTTTTCAGTTTTTGACGCAGGAAGGAAAACTGACAGTGGCTGACTGATCGGGTCTTGCGCAGCATTTCGACAGCTGCCGCTCTCGAATGAGCCGATTCAAAATGGAGTATACGGAATGCAGTTTGCAGACATTCACAACCACATACTCTTTGGCGTGGACGACGGCGCGCGCAGCGAAGCGGAGATGTACCGGCTGATCGATGTATCCTATGCCGACGGTGTGCGGCGACTATGCTTCACGCCTCACTATCACCCCGCCTATTTTGGCGAGCACCAGGAAGAGATTGCTGCGGGATTTAAGGCGGCACAGGCCAATGCTGCCGCAACGTATCCGGATCTGACCCTGTATCTCGGCAACGAGCTGCGCTATGAGCGCAGCTGCGTGGAGTGGCTGGAGCAGGGGCGGTGCCGGACCCTGAACGGGACACAGTATCTCCTGGTGGACTTTCTGTACCCGGAGCCGGCGGATGCCATCCTGGACGCCATGCTGCGGGTGATGAATGCGGGATATACCCCCGTGCTGGCCCATGTGGAGCGGTACGAGAGCCTGCATCGGGATATGCGTGAGGTTGAGCGTATGAAGGCCTGGGGGGTAATCCTTCAAGTGGACGCCCAATCTCCGCTTGGAGGTTTGGGCCGGGAGGCAAAACACCGATCCCGCCGCCTATTGGCTGCCGGATTGATTGATATCGTGGCGTCAGATGCCCATGATCTGATCCACCGCCCCCCTCAGCTCCGACCCTGCTTTGAATTCGTATCAAAGAAATATGGGGAGGACTATGCGGCACAGCTCTTCTGGGAGGGGCCGATGAGAATTCTGGAAAGCAGTCACGACCCGGTATAACCTTTTTTGAGAAAGACGGTATCTGGACAAAAACGCGGTGTTGTTTCTGATAAAAGAAGCAGAAGGCATGGCGCCCCGGAAAGCGTTCTTGCGTGACGATATGAAAAGAATCCGCATTCGACCCTGTTCGAATCCCTCTCACTGAATACCGTGCCAAAAAATTAGGAGAACGCGAAAATGCGTTCTCCTAATTTTTGGCGGAGTGAGAGGGATTCGAACCCTCGGTACGCTTTTGACGTACACACGATTTCCAGTCGTGCTCGTTATGACCGCTTCGATA
>AUXO018659138.1_pt1 | contig 10363 bp, 7 predicted proteins | sample 768731 | NCBI WGS metagenome assembly AUXO01 (sample SAMN02715735, study PRJNA202380) | gut metagenome | biome: sheep rumen | host: Ovis aries | place: New Zealand: Palmerston North | reverse complement strand
CAGGCTCAACAGGAATCGTTTTGCTTGTTTCATTTGCTTGTTAATTGGTTAGTACTTTAGATTTTTAAATCTGTCGCAAAGATAGTTCATAAGCGGCGACGCACGACTAAAATTTCGTTCTTTCCATCGAAATTTTGTTGCAATGAAACATTTTTGCGTGTTTATGAACGATTATTGCTACAAAAGATACTATCCGCCCTATAGCGCATGAGGCACTCCAACCACCTCCACCCACTTCATCCTATGAGAAGATATATACCTAAGAGAAATCCTTTTGGGAACTCTTTAGTTGAGAGTAGGCCGCTCTTAGGATGCTAGAAGTTTGTTAATGGTATATTTGTATTTTGAGCAAGTCTTTGGCCTCCCCGTCAAAGATTATATGTTCGGGAGATATGTTTAGGTGTTTCAGGGAATTCATGGTATAGGGAACATAACTTTCGTTGTACTTCTCGAACACCTTTGCCAAGGTCTTGCGAATGTCGCTGGCCGTTTCACTTTCTCGCCCTACACGTATCCTGCCCAGTTCATCTTCACGATAGAGCAATTTGTGATAGCGTTCATCTATCTTTGACAGGCTCTGTCCGTACACATTATCATATATCTCTATAAATGCGGATTTATTGAGATGGAGCGGTATAGGAGGCAGTTTCCTGCTGATGTCATCATAAATCTTGAAGTTGTTCACACAATCGATAAGATATAGTATATAGTAGACGGCTGACACCTGATGGGTGAACTTCAGTAGTGTTTCTTCCCCATTTGCACCTTTGCGAGTATATATCTGATATTTTCCTTGGTTGCCCCATCTTCCCCATTTGCCGTTCTTCTTTACAATTATATCAACTGAGGCTATACGGCCCATATAGTCAGGGTCGAAGTAGTTTGCTGCCACCTCTTGGCGTACCTCAGGCGAAGCCCTCTCCAAAAGAAACTCGATAATCTTGCCAGCCTCTTTACCATAGAAGTCACGTAAGAATTCATCGAGTTTCAGAGAAACAGGGTCTGTGTTAAAGCCGTTGTCACCCTTCTCTTTCTTTCGTTCGGAGCACCACTCCAGAAAGCGCACAATGCCGTCATCCAATTCCGGCTCAGTAGGCCGCCCGGTCCATCTTGAAACTTCAAATTCTCCAAAAGGCGGCACGTGCGTATGGTGCTCCATAGATTGGCTGATCAGTATTCTCCACTCATGCCATTTCTCCCAATTCTGGTAGTTCTTGATTTCATTGACTTTTGTGAGGATCTCGCCGCATAGCATAGGATTGTTAACCGCCAGATTCACTAGTGAATCACGGAAAGACTGATAACTATCTGTAAAGAAATAAGAGGCTAGTTGCATAAGTGTCAATCTCTGTCTGAATTTACTTGTGCAAAGGTAACAATTATTTTCGAATTATTGCACAGACTCCTCAAATAAAATGGTTGTTAATGAGGCTGGCTTGACTAATATCTTCTGGAAGCGGCATCAGAGTTACATATTACAAATTTTTGCCATTCGTAAGAATTGTCTGTGCAATTCTTCATGCTTGACCACGAACAGGTTTAGAAGTTTCTGGTAAGTCACGAAATCTACATACTTCCATTCTGCACCAATCAACTTCCAATTGGGGGCTTCGCCTTCAAATCGTGAGAATTCAAAGTTCGAGACCTCTATAGTGTAATAGTAGTCTAGTATCAGGTTTGGAGTAACTACATAGCCGCCAGTCGATAGTTTGTAGATTCTAATAAGTTCACCTTTCCTGGGATAATCGTCTGTAATCTCTGCCGCTCCAATGATGTTCATTGCCTGAAAGAAGGCATCGTAAAACAGCCGCGTGGTATCCTTGAATATGTCTAAGGGGATTATACTATGTTTCTCGATACTACCCGATAAATCCTTATAAGAATTTATATAGATACGATTTTCAGACAGTTCGTATTCATGTCGTATACAGACGCGATATTTCAGGAAGGGACATATAACGAAATACATTTTTCCATATCCCATTTCGTCAATATTCCCCAGACAGTCACCTCTCTTAACTTTTGCAGCATCAATCATGTCCTTGAATATTTTTGATATGTGTTAATAATCTTTTGGGTGGCAAAGTAACACAATTAGTTTGAGAAGTTGAGTGGTTTTGTATTGCCAAAAACATAGGCTGTATCTGAATTTGGCTTTCAATTCGGATTTAAAAAGTTGCCTAATCAGACTGGATTAGGCAACTTTCGGTTCTGGTATTCTAATGCATTATGATCTTCATTTCCATCAGCGAGTGTACTATTTCGTCTAATTTGCGTTCAACTTCAACCTTGAATTTTTTGTCTTTCAGTTTACCTTTCTTCGAGAAATATTCCCTATAGTCCAATGGTAAACCGTCTTTGTCGAAAAGTTCAGACGATACTTGGACGTCCTGGCTACCGAATTCAAATAGCAAATTAAACTTCACACCCTTTAAGTTCTTCTTTACGAAACCACTCAGTTTGATGGTGTTGTCATCTGTATAGTCTACTCTGTAGGAGAAAAAGTCCGGCTGGCTCAAGTTTTGAAAGCAGAAACTCATTAAATCATCCTTGCCGACTCCATTCCGATACGAATAATCCACATATTTGCTTGTTGGATTGATAGAAGACCGCATTCCTTTGGGGGTCAGCGTGAGTTTTTGTGCCCAAACTTCATTCGTGCAGAGAACGAGTGGCAACAAAAGTAATAACCAGATTCTGTTCATTGCTTCTTTTCCATTTTGTCTTTGCCGAAATCGTAATAACCAGGGTAGCCAACGACGGTGATGCGAACAATCTTCTTCCCTTTCATTTCGTAAGAATAGTTAGGTTCAACGATTGTTGCACAATTGCGAGCGATAACTGCTTCTTGAAGGACTTTGTCTTTGGCTTCTTGAAGCGTCAAGCGTTTAAGTTGCTTGCGGTCGTTGATTGTGTAGGGCGCAATACGCTCTTCACCTACGATAATCTTGTAGTGATTCTCGCCTACTACGCTGGTTCCAATACTGATGGCGTTATTGCCACTTACATTGCCGCTACTGCGGCAGGATGACAGACAGCATAATAATGCTGCTGCGCAGATGAATAAAAATGTACGTTTCATTTTGTTTTAATACTTGTTTAAGTTAAAAAATAAAGATTGTTGAAAAATTTAAATCTTTCCTGTTCCGTTGCAAGATGCACATTTCCCATTATGGCTTGAGGCACAATTGGGACACGCATGCCTTCCGCTTCCTATTCCGATTTCATCATAATAACCTCTTCCATTGCATGTCTGACACTTACCTGTTCCCATGCAACGTCGACAATCGCGACCATTCGAGTTGCTGGTACTTGATGAATTCGAAGAATACGAACTAGTACTGCTACTAGATGTTACAACAGGAATAATTCCGTGTTGCATGTTGTAGGCGACTTGGGCTTCTGCTTGCTCCTTAGCCTTTTGTGCGGATCTAGCCATTTCCGCTGCATCCAGAGCCGCCTGTCGCTGTCCTGCCTGAACTTGCTGCTGTAAGGCTTGTGTGTTAATTGGAGGGCAGTAAATGGGACCAATGAATGTTCCCCCCATGGGCGAAACACCTTGAGGGGCTACGAGTCCCATACCATAGCCACCATATCCGCCCACACCTTGGGCCATTCCGTCCCAAAAACTGCTATTGCACGATGTCAGCATTAGCGCAGACGTTAAAATACAAACTAATTTTTTCATAATACTTTCTTTGTAATTTATTGTTAATTCAAGTTCTAACCTCCTTCACTATCATTTCACATAGACTTTCATTCTGTTCACTATGTAAATACCTTTGGGTAAACCATCAAGCGAGATTGCTTTTGAACGGATTTTGTTACCATACAAGTCGTAAATATCAAATGATTTGCCAAAAGATAAATCAATAATTCCATTTACTTCGCTTATTGTCAGCGTTCCATTGTGATAAATGAGTTCGTAGTTCTGGGCGGCACCTCCAGAAATAGTTATTTCATATTCACCTGGTTCGCTATCCTTTGTCGCCGTTGTTAATAATATGGGTTTCGAGATTAAGACATCTTCTGTCTCATCGTTTTTGAACCCTTCGTAGGTTAATGTGAAGATGGGATTGTCTTCCCCTTTCTCCTTTATGTAGGAACCGACTTTTACATCCAATGGTGCTTTGTTAATTGTTAGTGTTCCATTTACGAAGGTTACATTGGGATTTTCAACAGATCCCTGCATAACAATGATGTCATATGTTCCAACTGGAGAAGTTGTTGTGACATCACAGTTTATTTCTGGTTCTCCAATAAGAATCGCTCCACTTGCTTTATAACTAAATTCGGGCATCGGATCACCATATGTCATTTGTAAATCGTCAGCCTTTAAAATAACAGGAGGTGATTCCATTTCTGATTGAAGGACGTATATCTTTCGTGACATCATATCACATTCTGGGGCGAAAATAGTAAGGCTGTCAATCCTTTCCGTATCTTTTGTGTTTGTTTCACAGGAGATAATAAAAGTACCATTGTCGATGCCCTCTGAAGTACCGGACACTTTTATCCACGAATTAGACATGTTTTCAACGTACCAGTCCATAGTGGTGTCTCCAGAGCCGATATTACTAACATTTACAATGTATTCCTGTCCAGCATTGCTTACCCGAATAGTGTCAGGAACATCCAGAATGGGAACTCGACGTTCGTAGTTGGCAATGTAGTATTGGTCTTTAGACCTACTAATTGTTAGTTCTGGCTCAATAGAAACTACCCTTCCAGCCTGATCTGTCCAATTAATGAAATAGTAAGTTTCATATTTTTCTGTCGCTGTGAATGATACTGATTGACTACTTGCCCTATATGACCTGTATAAAGGGCCATTTCCACTGCTCTTTCCTGTAATATCCTCAGTCGAGCAAGCAAAGTAAGGTTTCAAGCCATTATTAGCCGTCACGACTATATTACGGATATTGTCGGCTCGTAAAGTGTAGTTGTAAACTAATTCTAATACAAGAGAGTCTATGACTATATCATCACCGTTTGTTTGAACTTGTTTAGACAAAGTGATGTCGCTCCATGCAGAAGGTCTGGAGAACAGCATAACGGCTTCGTCGTTGTTGTTTAAAATAGATTTTAGTAGTGAGGATATCGCCACAGAATTTTGATGAGTCTCCGGATAGTTTTCTTCTGTAACGTCATTGAAATTTATGGTCGTCCTCCAGAAATGTGGATTCGTAGAATTGCGAGACATGTGATCGTACCAATGCACTCTCCCATCTTTGCGAAACAGAGACATACCATTGTGCTTCATTTCAAGACCCAATCTGCTTCGAGAAGCACTTCCAATTGCATGTGCCTTAACATATTTCACATCAAGACTTTCGATTCTAATATTCTCCTCGTCTTGGAAGAAATTAGAATTATAATCCATTTCATATAGATTAATAATGGTACTGCCGTTTGAATTGATAGCATCTAATTGGTCTTTAGAAATGGTAATGGGTACTTTATTCTTTTTTTCTGGCTGATTATAAGTGTATTCTTCAGTGATTTTATACACCATTTCTGAAATACGTTCTCTATAGACGGATCCGAGTGTGTTATATGCTGAAAAATCCACGACGGAATCTAACGCTAAACTCCCTTTTTCCAGCCTCTCAAAAAGATTGCTGGCGTTGAACTCTTCATCAGAGTAAGGCTTTAACAGGCGGTACTCATATGCTTTGCGCAGATAATAGTCGTATAGCAGTAGACGGTCTTTTGCTCTTTGTTTCATCTTCTCAATATAGAGCATGGCATTGAGGTCACGCTTACTGTTGCCAGTAAAAACATTGCGTTTGAAAGCATCAAGAGCTAGAATGTCACTGCTTAGTTCAGACATTGTGCTTGTCATGTTCGAACAGACTTCGTTCATGTGATTCAGCAACTCCGTCTTCTTGATGTTTAGTTCGTCGATTTCTCCCTTCATTTTGTTCCATTCAGGAGAATTAGCAATCAGCCTATTATATTCAGCCTGTACCTCACTATCGGATACCTTATTGTTGGAGAGAACTGTGTAAGCATTGTTTATATTGTTAACCAGTAGTTTTCCTTTGTCTAGAAAAGAATTACAGGCACTAAATAAGCCGTTGAGATCTTTTTGACCAATACTTGTTTTGGCATTGGTTAGATTAGTCTTCATTTCATTGAAGTTATTTATTATGTCATCTGTATTTATCATGTTCAATGCAGATGTATAATCGTCTCCAGTGCTGTAATCTAGACTAGTGCTTGCTATGTTTAATGCCAGATTGAGTCCTGATCCAACAGTGGTTCCCCAGCCAGGAACAAAAGATACAACTTTGGCAACTGCGCTGCCTATTCCAAACAAGTTTCTCAGCCAATGGCGCCTTTTAACGCTTTTTGTTGCTTGTGCCAGCAGTTGATTTTGTAAATCTTCAATCCTTCTCGTCAGGTCTTCAATCATAGCGGAAATGGCATCTGCTTCGTCTTGAATAACTGGTATTTCTCGAACCAAGGAATTCAATAGTTCCTGATTAGAACTGATTTCCTGCTCAGTTGTGTTTGCTGCGAACTCGCAGGCCTGGATTTGGCGTTGCAGCGTTTGATCAATATGGTTTAGCCAATAATACATATAGAGCGTTGGGATAGCACGGTCTATCTCGTTATTGTAGTTGGCTAGATATACTTCAAATGAGAGCAGAGGAACCCAACCATCAGGATTTCCAAAGTAGTCTAGACCTTGCTCTAAACGGAAAAGCATACTTCCAATTTCCAGAAGGCTTTTTTGCAGTTCCAGATTGACTTCTGCATCAGTATCGTTATCGAAGAACCAATCCAAAGATTCTGTGTTCTGCATCACATTTGTATGGCTACTTGTTCTACTACCAAGCAATTCGTCCCAATCACCGGCTACTCCTTCATTAGGGCCTTCGTTCTCGCCACTGTTGTCAGAATTTAGGGTTTCATTGATTAGGGTGCGGTATTCATGGCATATTTGCAATACGTACTCCGTGCAGTTGTTGATAAACGCGTCATTGGCATGACGCATTACGGCAGACAAATAGTAAGGATGCAGGTATGCCTGTGGCTTATTTACAAGTACGAAACTACCGTCATTGCCGATTTCTCCATAACTTGCGGGAGGTCCTTGCCGTGTTGGATTGTCTGGGTCAACATCATACCCCACGCCGGCGCTTCCTCGCGCAAGGTCGCAGAAAGCACTGACATCAACAGTAGAACGTATATTTCCGCCATTGCCTCCATCTCCTGGCGTTCCGTTTCTGTTTGTGCTCTGTCCATCTGCTCCATTGAGGATAAATCTTAGAGCATAATTGCTCTTTATCTCTTTAATATTTAGCAGGATATTTCCTGCATTTCCGCCATCAACACCCTGTCCGTCAGTCAGTGTCTTTTCTGAAGATGGAGAGGTGTTGATGGAAGCAACAATGCCATTCTTGTCGTCGAAAATCAATTCCTTTGCATAGATGGTAATGTTGGATTGCGGGAATTTTAGTGCTGAGCGAATAATAAGCCTTTCTGCATAGATATTCAGTTCGTAGATGTCTTCACGCCCACTCAATCCCCAAACCTTGTTCTTGATTGCATCGTCGAAGATTACATCTTTGCCTGAAATACTAATGCTATATGCTGTTCTTTCTTGATTATTTATGTATTTTGTTGCCGATGTTTCAGTTGTGATCGTGTAGTCACTAGCGTCTGGCATCGTGCCCTCGGAGTGGAAGATTGTAATCTCAGATGTTGCTTGAGGCATTAGTCGAAAGACGACGTCCTCAGAAATACTCTCAGTTCCGTTTGTGGCTCGGAATGTAATGGTAAATGATTTATAGTCATCGGCAGACGGGAAGTACTTGAAGCGGCCTGTTACCTCGTTAAACTCAATAATTCCTTTTGGATGCTCGCTATTCTCACTAAACTCATAATGATAAGTCACATTGGGTGAGTGAAGTGAGTCGGCCTTGACGTAGAATCCATGGCCTTTCTCGGAAAACCTTACAGTCTGCTCGAAAATCTGCCCTATTTCATAATGAGGAAGCGAGTCTAGGGGCGTATCGGCAAGATTTAGTGTGTTGTTGTCGAAAGATACACTATCAATGTGCCTTTCACCAACAACTAATGGATAGGCCGGTTGTAGGTTGATAATCCTGCTAGGCGATTGTGAAAAAGCCGATAGGCCTACTACTACCATTATATATATTAACAAAAACCTTTTCATTGTTGTCAGTATTTAATGATGTATGTTACATAGACGTTTTTGGGACGATTGTCACTGCCTGTGGGTACGACGCGCGATGCGTCAAAACAAACCAATCCGTTATCATGATCACCAGTGCCTATACCATCCCATCTGTTGTCGTTAATTCCCACAAATGCACCATTTGTCAGTCCATTTATCACATTGTAATGTTGGGCAAATCCTCCAATCTGCCCAGTGATGTTTCTTATAGCATCACTTTGATAGCTTCCCACATTATTTCCAGTATTGCCGCCATTGTTGGTTAACATGACTCTGCTATCTGCATCAAGATCATTGCCTGATGTCCCTGATACTCCTCTAAGGAACATTCCTCTAAGGTCAGGGAGGTTAAAAGTGGTAGAACCATTTCCCTTACCCCAAGCCACTCCAATAGCATTATATAGGTTTTGATATTCTGTTCGACTGACTGTTCTTCCGTCGCATAACAGCCATCCTGAGGGTATTTTGTCAGCAGGACCAGCGAAGGGTGCTATCATACCAGCAAATGCCGACGAATTATGCGCTACCTCCGAATAAGGAGAACTTGGTAAGGCGGCGTAACTTACCTCCCGAAAATTGCTGCCTTCTTGAATTTCAATCTTCATCCAATAATAGACAGCAGCAAAGTTTACGTCAGCATAACGGGAGGCAACGCTGTTCGATTGGCGCGTACCTTTTCCTACTGTGATTCCGAAACACCCCGATGCGTCTGTGTGGACTTTGTGTGTCTCTACCCATGTTGGAGTAGTGGCAGCCTGTCCGGGGTAAAGTGAGATACATAAAGTGACATCGGTGTTGGAGAGAAGCATACCGTCTGCATTTCGTACTACTGCTTGATAGTTGAAACCTAAGCCACTGTTCTGGGCAAACAAACTGCTACTGACAACCAGTAGAATAATTGATAGTAATAATCGCATAATAATAGTTTTTAGTTGTTTATGAAGTTTATTGTTTTAGATTTGCAGATAGTACACAAAAATGGCGTAGGCTGTTCGCCGTTTGCCTATCCCTCTAGTCACAGGCCTTCCCTTGCCTCTCCGTTACAGGATAGACAACGCTGGGTCGGCCCACGCCAGTACACAACCGTTTATGGGAATGCCACATCGATGGATGTCGCCATCCATTGACGCACGATAATGCACTATACGCCGACGCTACGCTGTCATCTGCCTGATAACGGATCGATATTAGGAAGTTCGTGACCGTCAGGACAGACGTTTCGTTAACGCCTTTTTCATCAATGTACACGCCTGTAGTCCTACAGGGGGACATCCAAGCGATGTGGCAAAGGTATGAAGAATTTTTGTAATGCCCAAACATTTTTGCTATTTTTTTGGCGCAAAGGTACAGAAATAGTGTGATTGCTGAAGACGTTTTGGATGGCCAAAACTATTTTTGGGGGCTTCTTCTTTGACTTATTGGCGGAAAAGTTGTAACAAAGACCAAGCAGGGACTCACCTCATGTATATACCGAAAAACGAATTTTATCCTGCTATCCTGCTTCTCTCGGCAGCAATCAATTCATTATCAATAAGTTAGGGGTAGTAATATGAGGGCAGAATCCTGCTTCTATCCTGCTTCTATGTTGCTTCTCATTCGGAGAGCCGATTCATTTTGGCTATAGCCGCAAGGTGTTTTGGCTATAGGCGCAAAGTCTTTTGACTATAGGCGCAAGGAAGTTAGGAGGCACTTTACTCCCTGGTTCATAGGTGGTTAGCCATATCTCGTAGGCCATCTACCCCCGACAACCAGTATCGATAACAACACAAAGTGCCGTCGGAAGCAGAAAAACTGCTATTTTGTTCAAATAAATAGGCCAAAACACTTGCATATTCCAGATATTTTTTTGTATCTTTGCATCATATTAAACACACAAACAGCAACGCTATGAAAATAACGAAAGTTAAGACGAAACTGGCCGAGATGCAGGTGCCGGTGAGCACCGATCTCGACACCGTAGTAGAGCGGATGCGCTCAGAAAAGACGAAAGAGGCCGCCGAGACCATCGCCCGCAACGCGATAACGTCGCGACTGCTCTTGGAGCAAGGCATCAGGGGACAACTGTCGGGCATCGATGCACTGCCCTACTTGATCTTTTCGACCGTCTTCGGCCGAGGTGGACTGGACGATCCGAAGGTGATGACAGGCCTGCTG
>AUXO018645214.1_pt1 | contig 10363 bp, 6 predicted proteins | sample 768731 | NCBI WGS metagenome assembly AUXO01 (sample SAMN02715735, study PRJNA202380) | gut metagenome | biome: sheep rumen | host: Ovis aries | place: New Zealand: Palmerston North | reverse complement strand
GTACCGATCCTGTTCAGCATCTGCAGAAGACGATATCCTGCTTTTGCAACTCCGTTTTGATTTAGAAGTCCATACCCGCCATGATAAAACGCCCTTGGTTCATCCCACTCAGACAACAGATCTGTTATAAGCCAGTAACCTATACCCGAAATACAATGGTCAATCTGCAGAAGATTCCTGCACAGCCAGGAAGCCCGGAACAAAGTATCTCCGGGCAGATCTCTCTGCCAGGTTGTAAGAGCCCATTCTTCAATGATCAGTGGAATATGATCAAGTTTTTCTCTGATTAACAGCTGACGGATCTTATTCAGGTAATTAAAAACATAATCAACATCTTCACTGATCACGCTGGGCGTGCTGGTCTGATCCATCGTATACTGATAAAAATCATTATCTGCCAGCAGACGTTCGTGAGAAAAACACTGAATTGTCAGGAAATCAGGCAGCATCCCCCTTGCTTCTAATTCTTTCAGAAACCGGATACCGCTGTCATTATGAAACAAAACATCTGTATAAAATCCAAATCCGCCTATTTGATATTGTTTCGAAACACGTTTGACGGCGCGGTAAAAAGATATATACATCTGGAGATATGTTTTATAACTCAAAACCTCCGGAAACAGATTGATAACATTAAACATGGGAAAGGTAAATCTCCATGTCGAAACCATCTGTTCCCCATACAGAATCGTCCAGTGCTGTACAAGGGAAACAATCAGTTCCTCAAACAATTCATAATCAGAAGGGGGAGAAAAAATACTGCAGCGGTTAAAAAACGAAAACTGTTTTTGCGCCAGATCACGCGGCATCCACGAAAACTCAAGCATCGGAATCAGCCCTTCCGATACAATGTAATTCGTAATCTGATCCAAAAAAAGAAAATTTATAACGAGTTTTCCTTCTTCATTTACTCTGCAGACATGCAGATCATCATCCAGAATACCTTTCACCCTGAGATACCGGAATCCTATTTCATGCTGTGCGCGGCTGATCTGCTTTTGAACAGACGCATACAGCAGATCCCCGGCATAACCGGCATTCAGTATTTCCTTCCAGGCAAACCTGATCGCCATACCTGACTTCATACGTATGTTACGTTTGACCACCCGTGTATTCTGCTTCGGTTTTATCTGTGTGTCATATTTCAGCAGTTCTTCCATGATCCCTTCCTGTTCGTATTTTTCACGCGAAAAACCTCCGGAAGTATCTAACTGGTGAAATGTTCGCTTCCATACACTGGGCGTCAATTTGTATTTTCTTTTAAATACAGTGATCAGCGAATTTGCATTGCTGAATCCATTGTCCAAAGCAATTTCTGTGATTGTTTTATCTGTCAGCCTGAGATCTTCAACTGCATGTCCCAGCCTTACTTCTGTCAGACAGTCACGGAAACTGTAGCCAGTATATTTTCGGATACAGCGAGAGAGATAACTGACGGATACAAACTGGTTTGCAGCTGCCTGAGTTACCTGAACCGGCTTTTTCCAGTTGTTTTTTATATCCTCTAATACAGCTGCAACCAAATTCATATTTCGGATGCTGCAGAACTGCGCGTTCTCTGTCTTTTCTCCAAATCTTTCATACAGACGGAGAACAAATTCCAATGCAGAAGTACGCACTTCTGTCTTTCCTTCATGATTAACGCATTTTCGGATCAGCACAGCCAGAAGCTGCCTGCATCTTATCAGATCTTCTCCGGGATCACTGGCTCTGATTATACAGTTCAGCGTTCTGTCAGAAGCAATATCCGCAAGGCGCAGAACACTCTGATTGAATTGAACCTTCAGGATCGCAGCATGATTTCTGCACTGAAAGCTGAACACCTTCATCGGTGATATTACCTTCATATCGCCTGCCCGAATCACATCCGAACACCCCGGGGTATTAATTGTGCAATGGTTTTTTAACGCAAATAGTACGGTAAGCCCCGGTTCAATTGCAAAGGGGTCACTCTGGTTGATGATCAGATCATATTTCACCAGCGGATTCTGTTCTTCGTTCATCTATATACTCCAAAATGAAAAGAATGATTCCATCTCGCTTTTATTGTTTCAGCGTATACTGCTCAACTGTTATCTTACCGTTTTCTGATCGTTCTTTCCAGTACCGTAAGCATATAAACATTAGATTCTTTCGATCGTTCCGGCCTTTCTGCAGAATTTAGAAAAAAACTCTTCCCAAATACGAAAAGACATTTCTTCTGTTGTCGCATGCGGCATATTATGCACCCATGTATATCTTACCATCGGAAGCTTTTCCTGATTATAATATGTCAGATCGTTCCATTTACCATGCAAGCTCCAATTACGTGCATCCTGAGAAAACGAGTGTGAATACTCCATATGATTCCTTTTCTGCCAGAAACGTATTGTCTCTCCCGTTATATTATCCGCTTCCGGCAAACAAGGAAATAGCCAGTCTTCGTATTCACCTACAAACATCCAGACAGGTATTTCGAGATGATTGTTTTCTTTTGTTTCAGGAAGACTTCGGATATCCAATGCATCACAATCAAAAAATACACCTGAGCAGGGAGCTGCTGCCGCAAAAAGATCTGTCTGTGTTATTGCCAGGAACTGTGTCATAACAGACCCCAGAGAATGACCTGTGACGAATACGCGGCTTCTGTCTACAGGATATTCTGCACTGATACGATCCAGCATATGATGGAAAAACTTAACTTCATCCGGTCCCTCGCCGCACATGACATTCCATACCGGCAGTTCTGTATTCTCTGAACTGGTCGCTTTTGTTTCCATCAGCAGTTTTCCCAGCGTTCCGGTTGGATGCACCAGAATGAAGCCATATTTCTCAGCCACTTTATGCCAGGAAGAATCACCTGCATAAATCGCTCCGGTACAAGAGTATCCGTGAAGCGCAAAAACAACAGGAATGCCTGTTCCTTCTGAGTCCTTCGCTGTATCGGGGACATACAGATACCATTCTCTGAGCCACCCGTCTATCATCGCTGTATTGTACTGCATTCCGATATCTTTCTCAGGGTCGCGTGTTTTTTTCAGATCGCCTCCGGGATCTCCCATCCATCTTCTCTGAGCAAATAAAAAAGCTTTCACGTCCGGAAGGAGATCATTTGCGAAATCGGTACCGGCCTGTTCTGTCATTCTGACACTTACCCGAAATGCATCTTTATCCTGATTACCCGGAAATGGGGGCGGACAGGATCTGACATATTCTATCGTTCCCGGTATTTCTGCCGTTCCTTCAGAGGTAATACCGGCCGCATGCAGCCAATACTGAATCAGCGGGTTTACAGTTTTCTGATCCTTTTCATCATGGAAAATAACAGCCGGAACTGCAGTGTCTCCCTTCTTCAGACAGATGGAATGGTTCTCGTCTTCAAATCCGTCCAGATCCACGCAATCATCTTTGGCAGCTGCCTGCATGTAGGTCCGCTGTACATTTATATTTCCCGCCGCACCAATGCCGGCCCAAACAACCGGATGCTGCATGGCGGCCATATTTGCAATAATGCCGCCTTCGCTGCAGCCAAACAGATAAAACCTGGATTCATGGACGCACACAAGATCTCGTTTACATCCCTCCAGGAAAGCAGCGTTGACGTAAGCAACATCGCCATCCCTGACACCGTATTCTTCTTCTGTATGCCAGATTCCATTCTCAGGTTCCAGAAAGAAAACGATAAATTTTTCTCTGGAATCATCATTGTCAGCCAGTTCACGCCAACGGCTGTTCTGCAGAAGATCATCAGCGCTTTGTCCATTTTCACCCAGGACAAACACGCCTGGACATGATGGTCTGGTACCTTCCGGTACATAGATCAGCATTCTCCTCTTTCTGGGGCCAACATACACTTCCCGCTCAAAAACCCCACTGCAAAGCAGTGTGATTCCTTTTGCCGGATCCACATCATGCATCCGGTTCGGATATTGTTTTATGCAATTCATAAGTGATTCCTTTTCTATCAGGCTGCGGCTTTTTCCGGCTGACTCTTTTCGTTTGTTTCTTTATTCACCCGCATCTGCATGAACATATCAGCTGAAACGGCTGCGATTATTACCATTCCGCTTACTACCTGCTGCCAATTTGCATCAACGTTGGCAAGATTCATGATATTATTCAAAACACCTACAATTGCAGCACCGACAAAAGCTCCCGGTATATGCCCCGTACCTCCGCTGATTGAGACGCCGCCTACACATGCCGCAGTCAATGCATCGAAAGCGTATCCGCCGCCTCCAGTCGGATCACCATGATTCAGCCGGGACATGTACAGAACTGAGCCCAGTGCAAGAAAAATGCCGTCAACAATATATACTTTGCGAATAACACTGTTTACATTGACGCCTGAGGCTGTGGCTGCTAATTTGTTTCCGCCGACTGCATATACTTTACGGCCAAAACAGGTCTTTGCCAGAACCACATGGCTAATGATAATTACAATCAGCATTATAATGACACAGATCGGAATGATCCCCAGATATCCCTGACCCAGTACTTTATAATTATCAAGTCCGGAACTTGAGATCATACTGCCGCGTGTAATCAGAAGAATCGCTCCGCTTGCCATTGATGTAAAGGCCAGTCCGGTGATAAATGCCGGAACCTGAAAAACTGTTACCATGATTCCGAACAGCCAGCCTGACAGAATTCCAAGTACAACCGGCACGAGAACTGCCAGAAATATATTTCCCGTTGCAGTCATTATCAGGCAGGAGATGCAGCCCAGGAAAGCGATCATGCCATCATATGCAATGTTCAAATTGCCTGAAATCAGAAGAAACGTAGATCCACAGGCCAGAATTCCGACAACAGATATCTGCCGAAGTACATTTGACAGATTGGCAGCTGACAGAAAATTAGGAGAGATTACGCATGCAATTACAAACAAAACAGCCAAAATCATCAACGTGCCAAATCGCTGATAAACATTCGCAAAACTTACTCTCTTATTCATATCGATTGTCCTCCAGGTCAGGGCTGCTGCCTGCACAGCAGCCCTGCGCTTTTTGCGGTTTATATCTGCTTATAAATACTCATCAACATTGTCTTTATCAATCAGCGTCAGTTCCGGGAAAATTTCCGGCGGATTTTTTTCACCCTTTTGTGCAACTTTAAGTGCATCGTAAACTGCCTGTGCCTGATCAATTGCTGACTGTCTGACAGTTGCACTGATTGTTCCGTCTTTAATACCAGCCAATGTGTCTTCAAGTGCATCAATTCCAACAAGCATGACATCATCAATACCTGCACCCTGGAGCGCCTCTCTCGCGCCGAGAATTACACTGTCATTGCAGCCAACGACACAGTCGAAATCATCATATGTCTGAATCCAGTCCTCCATGATTTTCTGGCCTTCTTCAAGCGTGTACATTGTTGTCTGCCAGGACAGTACTTCAACATCACCATTCTCGTTCAGCACTTTCCCGTCCCAGTCTGCCTTCAGACGATCGCCGAGGCCGTCAACAAACGCCTGACGGCGGTCCAGGGAAGTCTGGAATCCCAGATCGCCCCCGAGATAAAGCACCTTTGCGTTCTGGGGAAGATTTTCCTTACACCATTCGCCCTCAAGCAATCCTGTCTCATAATCGGAACATCCGACATAAGTAAATTCTCCGCCATCTGCCTTCTGTGTCCAGCAAATAACCGGAACACCTTCTGCGTTCCATGCTTCTACATGTTCTACTACAGATGAACCATCCTGCGGCGTCAGAATAATGGCATCCATTTCTTTCGTGACAAAGTTGTCGAGCTGGTCAAGCTGTTTCTGCGAATCTCCTTCTGCCGCTGCAACAGTCAGGTTAATGGTGTCATCTTCATCGCACAGTTCCTCCAGCTTATTAACAAATGCCGTAAAAAAATTATCCTCCAGTGTGCGAATCGAAAATCCGACATTCCAGACCTCTCCGCCTGCATTCGCAGACTCAGACTTGCTGTCTGCTTGCGATGACGCACTTTCAGAACTGCTGCCGCCACATGCTGTCAGTGAGAATGCCAGTACTCCTGTTAATAATCCAACCAGTATCTTTTTCATGTTTTTTCTCCTTTTCTTTCAGATTGTCTTTGTTTTTATGTTCCTTATTCTGCTTTTACACTCATCAGATTTTTTGAAGCCCTTGCAGCCGCCTCTTTCGTTGCCATATCGACGATAACTGCAATCAGGATAATTGCGCCTGATGCAATTGTCTGCCAATGGCTGTTAATTCCCATTAACCCCATCAGATTATCCAGTACGCCAACAATCGCTGCACCCACCAGGCATCCCATAATGTTTCCTTTGCCTCCATAAATTGAGCATCCGCCTATTACCGCACCTGTGATTGCGTCAAACGCATATCCCTGACCTGAATTGGGCTGACAGGATCCGATGCGGGACATATATATGATTGCTGCAATCGCACAGGTAACTCCGTCCAAAACATAAACAATTCTCTGAACGCGATCTGCATTTATTCCAGAAGCAATGGCTGCTTTCCGGTTGCCTCCCACTGCAAATACCTGTCGTCCGAATGTTGTTCTGGTTAATAAAAAATTGCAGGCCAGCATGACGGCAATCATGATAAATACTGAAAAGGGGATCGGACCAACGCTGCCTTTTCCGATGAACGTAAAATTGCCCAGATCCATTTTTATGACGCCTCCGGTGACGACCATGATCAGTCCTGCTGAGATAGAGCTGACTGCCAGACCTGCCAGAAACGATGGAACATTCAGCTTTGTCACAGCACATCCGAACAGATAGCCTGCGCCTGCGCCAAGCGCCAGCCCCGCTGCAACCGCAAGAAAAACACTGCCTGTCGCACGCATAACAAGACATGCTGTACATCCGACAGCAGGAATCAGTCCGTCATAAGCGACGTTGATCTGCGCTGTGATCAGCATGAAACATCCGCCGCATGCAATCAGTGTAATAACTACAATCTGCCGAAGCAGATTGATCAGATTATTGGGTTTGATAAATGCGGGTTCCAGAATCACTGCAATGATAAAAATGATTGCAAACAAAACCAGAACGCCGAATTTCTGATAAAACAACGAGAAAGAAAATTTCTTTTTCATGATATATGTTCTCCTTTCTGTAATCGGAACCGCATATCAGGTTGCCAGATGCATGATCGCTTCCTGGGAACCCTGTTCTCTGGTCAGCTCACCGGCAATTCTGCCTTCCCGCATAACATAAATCCGGTCACTCATGCCAAGAACTTCCGGAAGTTCTGAAGAAATCATGATTACTCCCATCCCGTCAGCAGCACACTCAACCATCAGCTGATGTATTTCTTCTTTTGATCCGACATCAATACCGCGTGTCGGTTCATCCAGAATCAGTATTCTGGTGTCCCCAAGCAGCCATCTTGCGAGCAATACTTTCTGTTGATTTCCGCCCGAAAGCGTACGGATCTCCTGCAGCGGAGAAGCCATCCTTACTTTCAGTTTTTTAAGCATGGCGTCAGCTTCTTCTTTTTCCCGCTTCTGGTCAATCACGCTCATTTTTGCATATTTCTTAATAAAGGCCAGTGTAGCATTTTCCCGAATGGAACGAATGGGAATGATCCCCTCAGCGCGTCTGTCTTCCGAGAGCATCGCGATACCTTTTGCGCTGGCATCTGCGGAACTGTTTATAACCGCATCTTTTCCTTCCACGCGAATTGTTCCGCTGTTGTGAGGATCCAATCCGAACACGGCACGCATTACTTCGCTTCTGCCTGCACCAACCAGGCCGGAAAACCCGACAATCTCTCCTGCGCGTACATGGAAATTAATGTCTTCGAATACACCATTGCGCGTGAGATGTTCAACTTCCAGAAGAACTTCCCCGGGTTCTGTTGTGTTTTTCGGAAACAGATTATCCACTTTCCGGCCAACCATCTGCGTGATAATTTCATCAACCGTCATTTCTGATGCCGGCCTGGTCATAATCCATGCGCCATCTCGTATGATCGTCACATCGTCTGCGATCCGGAAGATTTCATCCATTTTATGTGTAATATAGAGAATCGCAACATTCTGCTGTTTCAGCTTTTCAATCTGTTTAAACAGAACCTCAACCTCTGTATCTGTAATCGCAGATGTCGGTTCATCCATAATGATTACTTTTGCATCCGTACTGATCGCTTTTGCAATCTCTACCTGCTGTTGATTTGCAATGCTCAGTTCCCGCATCTTCTGAGATGCGCGGCAGGGAATTTCCATGTCATCCAGCAGCTTCTGCGTCATCTGATTCATTGTCCTGTAATCAACAAACCCTTTTATTTTCTGTGGTTCACGTCCAAGGAAAATGTTTTCAGCAATTGTCATGCCTTCTATTGGATTCATTTCCTGATGGATCATAGAGATGCCCATCTGCATCGTTTCCAGAATAGAACGCTTTCCCAGTTTTTTTCCCTGATAAACTACTTCTCCTTCATCCGCCGTATACTCCCCGCTGATTACTTTCATCATTGTGGATTTACCTGCGCCGTTTTCTCCGCAGATCACGTGTACGGCACCGCTTCGAACTTTAATTGACATACCGTCGAGCGCACGGACACCCGGAAACAGCTTGACTATATTTCTGAGTTCAAGTATGTACTTATTGTCCATATATCTTCCCTCTTCTGACTTATACACCGGTTGTTTCTAAAACAGTTCTCGTCTGTTTTCTATATGAATTATAACGGTCTGATATGCATTCAAAATATATTTAATAGATTGGGTGATCACGAATATGTGCACTTTTTCTTTTGAATCTGACCGTGTTTTGCACTAAATATCGCGAAAAATGAACCGTATTGTTCATATAATTAATATACTGTAATATCAAAATATATCTTCAAGTCTCATCATTGTTCAAAAAAACACTCCGGAACAATTTTGTATCATTCCGGAGTGTTTCTTATTCAGATTTCCAATTCCTCGTACATCAAATCTCTCATCCTGTGATGAATTTGTTTGACCGGTATCATATTTTCTACGCTCATGGCAAAAAACATGGCAAGCTGGTTTTCTACATCCGCAAGCAGGAAAACTCCCGCATAGCCATCCCATCCGAATTCCCCTGCAGGACTCTTCGATGTTTCAGAATAAACCAGCGTGCGGACGCCGAGTCCATACTCATATCCGTAGTCCAGGTTTTTCCTGTAATCACGTTTTTTTACAGGCGTATCCAGGCGCGAACGACGCATGTTATCGATGCTCTCTCTGGTCAGAATGCGATTTCCGTTTGCTGCGACGCCGTCATTCGCGAGCGCATCAGCCAGCAGGATGTAATCTGAGACACGGCTGACAAGTCCGCCTCCTGCAGAATCATAATTCTTTCCAAAGACACATTTATTAAAAAAGGAGTCCGACGGCACAATCTCATCTTTTATGATGTTTCCGTTCGCAGTCATGTTGTATTCATACTGCTGCACCATTCGATGCTTCTTTTCTTCAGGGATTCCATAATCAAGATCCTGCATGCCAAGCGGAATCGCTATCACCTCTTTGATATAATCATTCAGGCGTTTCCCGGTCACAATTTCGATCAGATAACCGAGTACATCATGACACATACTATAAACGAATCGGGTTCCGGGTTCATACAGAAGCGGCTGTGTCAGCCATTGATGAATCAATTCTCCTGTGGATACAGCTGGATTTTTCCGGACCAGTTCCAGAATATCGGGCCGTGCCAGATCGTAATCAAGCCCGCCCTGCATTGCCAGATAATCCTCAATCGTCGCCTGTCTTATACACGGAATCAGCTGATCCCCGATTCTGATCTGCAGATCAGCTGCTTCCGGAATATATTTGCAAACCGGATCATCTAGCCTGAGTTTTCCCTGCTCTGCCAGCTGCAGTATCATGACTGTCAGGCTAACCTTCGACGCCGAGTACATCCAATACAAATCCTGGTCTGTCGGCTTCTTTGTCCTTTCCGTATTGGTATACCCGCTGCTTCTCCGAAAGATCTCTTTATGCTTCTGACGGATACTGATGTCGCAGTGCGGAATTCCGCAGATTGCTTCCAGCTGATCAATAAATGCTGCTAACTTAGAAAAAGACATGCTGCACGCCCCCTTTTAACATTCCCGTGATAACCACTCTCAGACATTGGGTTTTATTCATTATAAATGAAGCCTGCATACCGGAAATATGTTTTGCCGACGAAAGAATCACAAATAACTGCACTCTTTTCTTTGCATTTCAACTATATTTCATGCTCGTTTTGCAAAAAATGAACTTCATCATTCACAATATTGATATGCTGCAGCGGCATGTATCAGATGAGATACTCCGGGACTTCGTCATTGACATGTCAGAAGGTGTTGTATAATATAATTTCAGTATCGTCTGTTGTTGCGCGCCCGGTCTTGCCCGGGCGTTTTTATTCAGGATTCCTCCGAAGGAGGAATTTCCTATAAAG
>AUXO015896198.1_pt1 | contig 10363 bp, 8 predicted proteins | sample 768731 | NCBI WGS metagenome assembly AUXO01 (sample SAMN02715735, study PRJNA202380) | gut metagenome | biome: sheep rumen | host: Ovis aries | place: New Zealand: Palmerston North | reverse complement strand
AGGAATATGTCATGACCGCTTCAGGGGTCAGGAAGGACTCTCCTTTCGATAGTTTCCATTCAAATGCTGTGGGGTTTATGCCCGTAAGGAATCTCACCTTGCCGTAGGGGCTCTTCTCCACAGATTCATAGTGGTTGCCGCTGTATACGAGATTAAAGCCATAGACTTCGCCATAGTCTTCGCAGGCACCCCTCACAGATATCATGCAGAAAGGGTTTGCCCTGTTGGATGAATTACCTGTAAAACTGGAATTGACCAGCCTTGCAGAAGATACAGGCATATCAGTCCTCTTCATCTCTCTCGCCCATGCTCCGGTAAATGTGCTGAACACATAACTGTTAGGGTCCAGATCGATCTGGCAGCTCATGAGCTTTTGTATTCTGATATCGTCTGTGCCTTCATTGGTAAGACGGCTCATCCTGGTGATGACATCACAGTCAGGATATACGGCATAGATAAGCTCCAGCTTAAGACCATTATCTTTGTCCCTGAGGGTTATGGTCAGGACTTCAGCTTCCTCGCCATAAGATGTGGGCAAGCCTTCCGTGCCGCCGTCTCTTCCTTTGCTCTCAAGATAGCCCTCGTAGAGGAAATCCGAGGTCATGCTGCCATCGGCATTTACAAGCTCAAGGAAGGCCTCTCTTACATCTCCTTTGCCGTAAGAGCTCATCTCCAGTCTCATATCCTCAAGGGATATGTTACTGTGTTCTTTGGAATAGACTACGGTGGTTCCCGGAGCAAACTCGTGCTGCTCAGTAAGGCCGTCGCTGCTGTCCATATGGATCTTGCGCCCGTAGTAAAGATGCTCTATATGACCTGAATCCAACACCTTCATGGCATATGTGGTATGAGGAGTATTCAGGATAAACAGAGGATGGTTTTCTCCTTTGATAGTGATCATGATCCGCTCCTTGTTTTTAGCTCACCGCTGATCTCTTCAAGCTTCTTATCTGTCAGGATATATCTGGACTTAAATACCAGCAATGCTATGCCGAGGACCAGGATGGGGGTAAGTGTCATTACAAGCCTTAAGCCTATAACGGAATTGGAATTGATGGTCTCTACAACGCTGTCCTTGAACTTACTTATCTTATCTGCAAGTACGCTTACTGTGACCACGGCATCGCTTTCTTCCTGGATGTTAAATACTGTAAGGCAGATAGATGCCACAAGAGCTGCTATACCGGATGCGAGCTTTACTACAAATGTCTGCATGGAGAATATGACTGACTCATCTCTCCTGCCGTTCTTAAGCTCGCCGTAGTCTACTGTATTTGCAAGGAATATGGTTACGACTACATTGAGGATACCTACTGCCGCCATTATAAAGAAGCCCGGTACAAAGAAGGGGAACACGCTCTTGGTTCCTGCAAGAGCCATAACGAGCAGTATCACATAACCGCCTATAGCTGAGAATACGCAGATATAGAATATCTTAAGAGTATTGAAAGCTTTGCGGAGCAGAGGGAACAGGAGCATCATGGCGATGATCTGCATGCCGCCTGCAAATGTATTAAATAGTGTGTAATTGCCCTGCCAGTTAGATCCTGCAAGGTCGTACTTAAAGAAATAGATAAGCAGGTTCGATGTTATGTATGTAGCAGTATTAACAAGTACTATTGTGATGACTATGGTCATTGCCTGATCATTTGTAAGGAGAGCCTTGAACATCTGTCCTACAGATGCGGTCTGCATATCTACAGATGACTTTTCCTTGATGACGATACATGTTATCAGAGTAAATACCACAAAGAGGATACCTATTATGATGGAGAAATACTTATAACCAAGTCTCTCAACTTCCAAAGTGGAATCCATGGTAAGCTCTGCCTTGATAGAATCTGAACCCTTTATAGAATCGAAAGCTTCGCTGTCTACATAGAATGCTACTGCTGCTTCAGCTGCATCAGCGGAATCCATACAAAATTCAACCTGGGATGTCTTAGCCTTAACTCCATTTATATCGAACTCATATTTAGTATTGTTCGTATTAAAGTAGTAGCTTTCTCCGAATGCTCTCTCGGTACCGGTAACGCTTACCGTAACATCAGTCTTATCGAGAGAATACTCTATCACATCTGATGTGGGGTTGTTGTCCTGATCGAGCCTTACGACATAAGCCGTGATATCCATATCTTTAGAATCAAATGTCTTGGTTATGTTATCAGAGCTGTTTGCAGCAAATCTTGAACCTAAGGCTGCTACTGCCATTACCGTGATAACGGTTACAAGAGCAGAACCTACGCCGGCGCAGGAACGGGCAAGAGCGGACAGTCCCTCTCTCTCCTTGCCGCCCTTTGTAAATGCGGGGATCATGGACCAGTAAGGGATGTCCATCATGGTATAGGTTACACCCCAGAGGATATATGTAACTGCCGCATAAGCTATAAGTCCCTTGCCGTCTAATGTGGGAGGACAGGAGAACATCAGGATCAAGATCACGGCATTGGTAACCGTACCGATAAGAAGCCAGGGACGGAACTTGCCCCACCTGGTCTTTGTCTTGGCGACAATGACACCCATTATAGGATCGTTAAACGCATCGAAGACTCTCGCTATAAGGAGTATTATTCCCATGGCGATAGCACTGGTCTTCATTACATCCTGGAAGTAGTAGAGGATATAAGATGCAGACAGCATGTACACCATATCCTTACCTACGGCACCTATACCGTAAGCAAATTTCTCCTTGCCGGTCAAACCCTTCCTTGTTTCCATAATATGCGCTCCTTTCTTACTTCATGCCCATTGCGATCTTTATAACTTCATACGCTCCGTCATAGATCCCGAAGGCTTTATTTCTGATTATGTTCTCGCACATGTCTTTAAGTGTTGTGTTATCGTCTATGAACAGTCTTATCATCTGCAGAGTATGGGGGATGTCCCTGCATTCAAGCGTTCCGTCACCTATCTCGGCAGAGTGTATTGCGCCCCACTGCTCGTGGCCTCCGATCCTCTTGATAAAGAGCTTGGGGACGGGATAGTAGGACAGCTCCGAAGGCTTAGTGACCAGAACATCAGAGCATCTCATCAGGAGGTTAGTTGCATATACTGCTTCAAAGATATTCTCATGGCAGAAGATGTGCACTCCGGATACGTCACCTGTAAGAGCATCATTGCAGAATTTCCTGGTCTCATCCCAATCATTGAAGTGTGTCTTAGCCATATCCTTCATGCCGGGCACCATACTCTGAAGATCTAGCCATACATTCTGATAGTCACCTATGTTTACCAGTACAGTTGCCTTGCCGGCTCTTATATCAGGCAGGAGCTCGTTTATTATCGCTGCAAATATTTCCTTTTGCGCGCCTGCACCGCCTATGGTGAGCAGGAATCTCATGGGCCCTCCCTCTGCCTTGCGGTCAAGTCTTGCCTTGCAGTCAGCTTCGATATTGGTAACCAGCTCATGATCTACAAAATGGCCTGTGTACTTGAGTGAATCTTCGGGCATGGGCTTTAATATCTTTTTGCCTGCCATTCCGTTAAAGGTCCTGTAGCCCTGATATACAAAGTGTGTCTGCACACAGTGTGTGCTGCCCTCTGCGTAGTGAAGCGCCATTGCCCAGTTATCGGGGACTGCATTTACAACATGCTTCATACCTGCATGAAGCGCAGCCTGGGCAGGCCACACGTGAGTTGCAACCACCGGGATATCCTTGGGAACATTAGCATATACAGATGCCATCAGTTCAGCATTCTTCTGGTCTGCGGCGTTATAGGTCAGCTTCTTGAACCCTTCGTAATTCAGCGGCTCCCAGAAGAGCTTATTAAAAAGAGGCACCTTCTGCGACAGTCTTGAACCCATTGAATAAAGATCGTTCTGTGCTGATATTACCTTGGTGCATGTCGTCTGCTTATAGGAATTAAGGTCCATCCAGTAAGGAACATATCCCATGGAGTTTGCTGCAGAAGCTATGGCCATGGAGATCCTGTAATGACCGAAACCCATTCTGATATTGCCTACGATAATGCCCTTATCGTTATCAAAGCCTTCGCAGGTCCCGCTGTCCCTGTCGCCTATCAGTACATTCTTTACTCCCAGGATATCGCCTATATATTCATTCTCAGCGACTCTGGCAGAATAATCGGCATCTGTATCGTCTCCGAACTTCTTAACATATTTGGCCTTAGACTTTAAAGCCTTCTTATAAACTCTCTTTGGCTGCTCATTGCCATAAACTGATGCTGCTCTGTCCATATGTCCTCCTTATCTTGCAGATATACCCATCAGGATGATGTCTGTTACTTCGTTAAGATAGTCGTTATATTTCTTATCGCTGCCGCCCATTACGTCCTTCTCGAAGAATCTCTCAAGAGAAGCTTCCATCATTATCTTTACCATCATAAGATCTGTTTCCGGTCTTATTATCCCTTCTGCCTTACCCTGCTCCAGGAGCTTGAATGTAGGCTCCCAACCTGTCTCAAGTCTTCTCTGGATCTTCTTATATACTTTCGGATATTTATCCTTAAGGGAATGCAGTTCCTGGAAGTTGATATTCCTGTATCCTTCAGGCATTGCAGAGAGAAGTCTTCTTATCTTCTCTTCGGTGGCAACACCTTCCATACCGAGTATCTCTTCTTCTCTCTTCTTTATATTGTCGAAGACATAATCTGCCAGGCTCTCGAACATCTCTTCCTTGCTAGAGTATTCCTTATATATCGTCTTCTTTGAGATCTTAAGCCTGTCTGCCACATCGTCCATGGTAAGCTTGAGCCCCTTTTTGTTGAACACTTCTATGGTTCCCTTAAGTATCTTGATCTTTATCTCGCTTAACATTTGCTTATGTCCCCTCCCGGAAACTCTATGCACAGTTTTGAGTTTTCACCCAAATGATAACAAGAACAAAACAAAATAGGGACACCCGGCACGGAAACTGTTTTTACAAATTTAGTTTCCATATCTTGTGCAGTTTGGATAAATGACTGTTTGCCCCGCAAAAACTATAATCTTCAATATAAGCACATTATCAAGGAGTATCGCCGTGACTGATCTTTCCAATATCGATTTTAAGGATATATACTGCACTGACTCAGCAAGCTCTTTGCAAAAAGAAAGGTATTTAAGAGCAATAGATGAGTTTAATAAGACATTTCCGGAGCTTACCTATAGCAATATCTTCTCTGCTCCGGGGAGGACTGAGATCGGTGGCAACCACACAGATCACCAGCACGGAACCGTCCTTGCAGCATCAGTAAACAAAGACGCCATCGCCGTTACAGCCAGGACTTCTGATAACAAGGTAAGAGTCCTTGCAAGAGGATTCGGTCTTACTGAGATAGACCTCATGGACCTTAAGCTGAGAGAAGAAGAGAAGGGCTCTACCCCGGCTCTTATAAGAGGCGTTCTCGCAGGACTTAAAGATGGCGGATACAGGCTTGGAGGGTTTGCCGCATATATAACCAGCGATGTTCTGATAGGAGCGGGACTGTCTTCTTCTGCCGCTTTCGAGACACTGATCGCAACCATAGTATCAGGCCTTTATAACGATATGGGTATAGATGCCATAACGATCGCCAAGATAGGCCGGTATGCCGAGAATGTCTATTTCGGGAAGCCCTGCGGTCTGATGGATCAGATGGCATGCTCCGTTGGAGGACTTGTGCATATTGATTTTGCGGAGGCAGAAAACCCCATAGTAGAACCTGTAAGATTTGACTTTCCCAAGACCGGATACGTTATCTGCATAACAGATGCCAAGGCATCCCATGCAGACCTTACGGATGAATATGCCGCAGTTCCTGATGAGATGAGAGAGGCAGCATCCGTTCTTGGCAAAGATGTCTTAAGGGACGTTACCTTTGACGACATAATAGATAACATAGATGAGATAAGAAAAAGAGCCGGAGACAGAGCATGCTTGAGAGCTATCCACTTCACTCAGGAGACAAAGCGCGCAAGGCTTGAAGCCGAGGCCCTGATGCAGGGCGATATGCCCGGATTCATAAAGCTCGTACAAAGCTCCGGGAATTCATCCTTCAAGTTTCTTCAAAATGTATATTCAAATAAAGATGTCAGATCCCAGAGCGTTTCTCTCGCTCTTGCAATAAGTGATGTGATCCTTAAAGATACAGAGGCTGCAAGGGTTCACGGCGGCGGATTTGCCGGAACCATACAGGCCTTTGTCCTGGAGGAAAACGCACCCATGTATCAGGAATATATGGACAAGGTCTTTGGCAAAGGTTCCTGCGAGATCTTATCCATAAGGAAATACGGCGGAATAAAAGTCATCTGACGGAGGCAGATCCATGATAAACACATACATAACAGAACTGGTTAATTACAGCATAGATAACGGACTTATAGAAAGCTGTGACAGGATCTATGCAACGAACAGGCTCCTGGAGCTTCTGGGACTGGACGAAATAGAAGCTCCCTCAGAAGAGATAAGACCCAGAGAGCTGCACTTGATCTTAGAAGACATAATGGACTGGGCCTTTGCTAGCGGCGTAATGAAGAGCGATACGCAGGCTGCCAAGGATCTGTTTGACACAAAGATAATGGGCGCTCTTACTCCCCCGCCCTCTGTAGTTATCAACAAGTTTAATGAGCTTTATAAGGATAACTCCAAGAAGGCAACTGACTGGTACTACGGTTTCTCAAAGAGCACTAACTACATAAGGACAGACCGCATAGCCAAAGACATTAAGTGGCAGTCTGACACCCGCTACGGGAAGCTCGACATAACCATAAACCTGAGCAAGCCGGAGAAGGATCCCAGAGATATAGCTGCTGCAGGCAAAGCGAAGAGCACTTCCTATCCCAAGTGCCTGCTCTGCCCTGATAACGAGGGCTATGCCGGCACATTAAAACATCCTGCAAGGCAGAACCACAGGATAATCCCCATAACACTTGACGGTGACGATTATTTCCTGCAGTACTCGCCCTATGTCTACTACAATGAACACTGCATAATCCTTAACAAAGAGCATATCCCCATGGTCATAAACCATTCCACATTCAAAAAGCTCCTGAGTTTTGTGGAACTGTTCCCCCACTATAATGCAGGCTCTAATGCCGACCTCCCCATAGTTGGCGGCTCAATATTAAGCCACGACCATTTCCAGGGAGGATGCTACGCCTTCCCCATGGCAAAAGCAGGCTGCACAAAGACTTTCACCATAAAAGGCTTTGATGACATAACCTGTGGTATCGTTGACTGGCCTATGTCTGTCATAAGGCTCCAGGGAGATGATATTGACAGAATTGCAGATCTTGCAGATAAGATCCTTGGCAAATGGAGATCTTACACTGATGCTTCGGCATTTATATATGCTGAGACAGACGGGGTTCCACATAACACCATAACTCCCATCGCCCGCAGAAACTCCGAAGGCAGATTCGAGCTGGACCTGGTACTCCGCAATAACATCACCTCCGAAGAACATCCTATGGGCGTATACCATCCCCATGCGCAGTACCACCACATCAAGAAGGAGAATATCGGTCTTATCGAAGTAATGGGACTTGCGATACTTCCTGCCAGGCTCAAAAATGAGATGGCACTTCTGGAAGACGCGATAGTAAACGGTAAAGACATCCGGGAGATCCCTGAGATAGCAAGCCACGCAGACTGGGCAGAACAATTTAAAGATAAGTGCAATAAGGATAATTGCCACGACGTGATCTGTCAGGAGATAGGAAGCACATTTGCAGATATCCTGGGCTGCGCCGGCGTATACAAAAATGAAGAAGACTTCATGAGATTTGTATTAACGCTTAATTAAAGTGATAGAATATAAGCATTTAAAACCACAGGAGGTATCTTATGGACATTGATATCAACAAGGCAAAAGACATTGCACAGGACGCTTTAGATAAGGTCACAGGCGATGAGAACGCCAAGAAGATCGCAAACGATGCAATCGACAAGGTTGAGAAGAAAGTCGGTGTCGATCTTCCCGATGTAGATTCTATCAAGAAAACACTTGGCTAAGTTAAAACAAGTAAGGGAGCAGCCGGATGGCTGCTTTCTTTTTTTAACACTCCTTACTGTCTGCAAGTCTTGACAGCGAAGTCTTATAGAAGGAGCCTTATAAATGCTGGCTTTGTAACATTGTTACACCCCAAGATCCAGGTCTTTTAGCCAGTTATATCCTAAGTAGATCTGACCTTACCGTTAATTATCATACTATATAATCTCGTTTTAAGTTATATAATAAATGTATGAGAACAGAATACAGAAACAACCCGGCCATGGATCCTTCAGGTTTTGTCCTGCTGTCTGATCTTGTGCCAAATATCATTCAGGAGATAAGATATTTCTCCACCTACAACTTTATCGGTGAGCGTATAGACGGATACGAGGAACCCTGCGCCCTCCTTACCATTGAAGCAGCAAGGGCTCTTAAAGCTGTCGTAAACGAGCTCTTTGTACAGGGCTACAGGATCAAGGTCTTTGACGCATACAGGCCTGCCTGCGCAGTAAGGCATTTTGTGCTCTGGGGCATTGAGGATCAGGACATAAGGATGAAACCTTATTTCTATCCCGACCTTCAGAAACAGGAGCTTTTCGCCAAGGGTTATATTGCCAAGCAGTCTTCCCACAGCAGAGGGAGCACCATTGACCTTACCCTACTGGACATGAAGACAGGTAAGGAAGTGGACATGGGCAGCCCCTTTGATCTTTTCGACGAGAAATCACATCCGGATTACAAAGGGATAACGGACGAACAGTATGACAACAGGATGATCCTGCAAAGGGTCATGACAAGGAACGGATTTATGCCGATAGACTGCGAGTGGTGGCATTTTACCCTCAAGGACGAACCCTATCCTGATACCTATTTTGAATTCCCGGTATCCTCCCAGTATCTTAAGAGATAAGGAGCTTGTAGCAGATGATATCCTTCGTAGTGGCACTTATAATCCTCTTATTGGGTTATTTTACATATGGCAAGCTCATAGAGAAGATATTCGGTCCGGATGACCGCAAGACCCCTGCCATTGCGATAAATGACGGAGTTGACTACGTGCCTATCAAGACCTGGAAGGCAGTGCTCATCCAGCTTCTGAACATCGCAGGGACAGGACCTATCTTCGGAGCGCTCATGGGCGCATGCTTCGGACCTGTGGTCTTCCTATGGATAGTATTTGGCTCCATCCTGGGAGGTGCTGTCCACGACTATATGGGCGGCATGATCTCAGAGCGTCACGACGGTGCATCCATCGCTGAGCTGTCCGGCATCTATCTCGGCAAACCCGTGCTCTATATAATGAGGATATTCTCTGTTTTGCTGCTCCTTCTTACAGGCACGGTATTTGTAACCAGCCCCGCAGCGCTTATTGCCAAGCTTACTCCTAATGTACTGGGCAATACTTTCTGGATCGTGGTCATCCTCATATATTACGTGCTCGCTACCCTCCTGCCTATAGATAAGGTCATAGGCAAGCTCTATCCTGTCTTTGGCGTAATACTGATAGTAATGGCTCTCTCCATCGCAGGCGGCATAATCTTTATTCCCAAGTATACAATGCCGGAACTGACTCTTTCTAATCTCAATCCCGAAGGTCTCCCCATCTGGCCCTTTATGTTCATAACCGTAGCCTGCGGCGCCATATCCGGCTTCCATGCAACACAGTCACCCATGATGGCCAAGTGCATCACCAGTGAGAAGGAAGGTCACAAGGTATTCTACGGTGCCATGATCGTAGAATCAGTCATAGCTCTTATCTGGGCTGCAGCAGGTGTTGCATTCTACGGAACGACACATGCATTAAGCGATGCTCTCACTTCACTGGGACAGTCCGGTACCGTATACGAGATAAGCAAGCAGATGCTGGGCAATATCGGCGGCATCCTTGCGATAGTAGGTGTTGTTGTCTGCCCCATAACTTCAGGTGATACGGCATTCAGGAGCGCAAGACTGATACTTGCAGAATGGACCCGCCTTGACCAGAAGAGCATACGCAACAGACTTATCATCACCCTCCCCTTGCTCGGCATCAGCACCATACTCACACAGCTTGATTTCAATATATTGTGGAGATACTTCTCCTGGAGCAATCAGACTCTTGCCATGATATCCTTATGGGTTGCAACATCCTATCTCCTCAAGGTAAAAAAGAACCGCTGGACATCACTTATCACTGCTATTCCCGCAGCTTTCATGACGGCTGTATCCGTTACATACATATTGGTTGCCGGCGAAGGCTTAAAGCTCTCCTATCAGATCGGATATCCCATAGGACTGGGAGCGGCTGTTTTACTGTTTGTGATCTATATGGTACTAACTATAAGAAGACATGATATTTCTAAATCATAAGTTCAAGAGGTATTTATGGCTGTAGATAAGAAAAAGTACAAGGCAGGAGCAATACTTGCTACGGTATTCTTTATATCCGTTATAGCTATCGGTATTGCTT
>AUXO016090304.1_pt1 | contig 10364 bp, 3 predicted proteins | sample 768731 | NCBI WGS metagenome assembly AUXO01 (sample SAMN02715735, study PRJNA202380) | gut metagenome | biome: sheep rumen | host: Ovis aries | place: New Zealand: Palmerston North | reverse complement strand
GGTCACGCATGCACCGATTGAATGTGATATTTACGGATATGCTTCGGTCGATGATGAAGAAGGAACGGCCTTTTATGAACCGGAATATGTATATGATTATTATTCCTGGAATCCGTTTGAGAGATACCATAAAGTCATCGTGACAGCACGTGAACTGGCAGGAAATATCGTATTAAGCGGAAACTGCGGAAATGAAGGCGGCAATGTCACCTTTACCCTGACAGACGAAGGCCTGCTGACGATCACCGGAGCCGGGGCGATGGCAGATTACAGCAGAGATTATTACAGCAATAATTATGCTCCATGGTATCAGCCGGAGATCACCTACGTGACCTCCGTGGTGATCGGGGAAGGCGTCACGCATATCGGTGATTTCGCATTCTACAACAATAAACTGCTGCGTGAAGCATCCCTGCCTTCAACCGTGGAGTCGATCGGCAGATATGCGTTCTGTGACGGCAATCTTCTGACATCCCTGGATCTTCCTGCATCACTGAAAACGATCGGAGAATACGCCATCGCATACAGCAGAAACCTTGAAGAGGTACTGATGCCCGAAGGTATTGAGACGATCGGAGAAGATGCATTCGCCGGATGCCAAAGCCTCAAGCAGATCACACTTCCGGAAAGGCTGACAACGATCGGGAATTATGCTTTCAATTACTGCACCAGTCTGCAGTCTGTCAATATTCCGGCAAATGCAGTCAGCCTGGGAAATGGTATATTCGACTACTGCAGTTCTCTGTCAGGAACGATAACGATCCCCTCCGGAGTCACGAATCTCGGGTATTCATTTTTCTATCATTGCGATAACCTTGAGGGTGTTGTTCTTCCGGACGGACTGACCAGTATCGGCAGCAGCGCGTTTGCATACTGCGGCAGGCTCACTGAGATCGATATCCCTTCCACTGTAAATTCTATAGGTGAAGACGCTTTCGCTTACAGCGGGCTTACTTCCGTCAGTATTCCCGAGGGCGTCACCGCTCTCAATGAAGGAACATTCTACAGATGCACCGATCTGGCCAGTGCAGAACTTCCGGATTCCCTGACAGAGATCTGGAGAGAAGTATTCCAGGGCTGTTCAAATCTGAAAAGCATCGATCTGCCGGAAGGGCTGACAAGGATCGACGCTGATGCATTCAACAGTTCCGGACTGGAAGAGATCGTGATCCCGGACAGTGTAACATACTGGGAATACCGTTCATTTAACGGCAATCCTTCCCTCAGAAAAGCGGTGATCGGCAATGGCGTCACTATGATCCCGGACAATGCTTTCAATAACTGTCCTTCCCTGACTGAGGTCGTGATCGGCAGCGGCGTCAAAAGCATTACCACAAATGCCTTTAAGGACTGCACAGCTCTGGAGACCATTTATATTCCGGACAACGTTGCAATTCTGTACGGCGGTATCTTCAATGGATGCACAAGCCTGAAAAATATCCGGCTTTCACCGAATATTGAGTCTCTCGGTGATTCTGTATTCAATCAATGCACAAGCCTGGAAGAGATCGAACTTCCCCCGGCATTACTGGCATTAGGCAGCGGTGTGTTCTACGGATGCACAGGATTGACGTCATTGGTGATCCCTGAAACAGTCACTTCGCTCGGTGACAATGCATTCAAAGACTGCACGAACCTTGAAGAGATCGATATGCCGGCATCCCTTGGCCTGTATACACTGCCTGCATCTGTATTTGAAAACTGTATCTCATTAAAAGAGATCACGATTCCTGACTTTGTCAGAGCGATCGGTAATTATGCCTTCCGGAACTGCACAAGTCTGGAAAAGGTACATTACAACGGCACACTGAGAAATTACATTTACTACGAGAGCTATGCGGTCGGCTACAGTGCATTTGAAAACTGTACATCACTGACAGAGCTGTCCCTGACATTCAAGCAGAAGGAAGGCATGATCTATCCCGATGCATTCAAGGGAATTCCCGAAGGACTCGTACAGGTGTACGGCATCCCGGGCGGTACTCTGGAAAGCAACGCCTCTGCCAGGAACTATACCTTCCATCCTGTCGGATTCACTGTTCATTATCTGCCCAACGGAGCAGAGGGCGTGATGGAAGATCAGATCATCGACTACACCGACTACACTCCGGAAACACCTGCAGATCATTTCACACCCAATGCATTTACAAACGGGGACCTGACATTCCTCGGCTGGAACACAAAGGAAGACGGAAGCGGAACGCACTATGACGATCAGGCAGAGATCACGATCGATGTGCCTTCATCCGGTGTCCTCAGCCTGTATGCCCAGTGGGCAAAGAGCTATGACCTCTGGATCGGCGGAAATCTGATCCACAGCAAAAACAAAAACGATATCTCAAACAACGGATACTCGTCTACACCTTCCACTTATGATCCGGATACGAACACCCTGACACTGAACAGCAGTTTCTATATTTACAACTACAATGAGAATCTGGAAGGTGCAGGTCCTGAACGCTACTGCGGTCTGTACTATGCCGGAACCAGAGAACTGACCATTATCGTCAAATCATATGCAGAATTCAGGAGCTCCAGCTACGTGACCATGCCGGATGTCTGTGACCTTTACACAGCCGGACCGCTGAAGGTCGTATTCAGCCCGCAACCAAATTCCTACGGAACTCCGCAGCTGAATCTTCCCAGTACCGGCAGCGGCACAGCAGATAAGTGTTCTGCATATGTCGGAGGCGATCTGACAGTCAGCGGAAGCGGTACAATGACCGTCCGCGGAAGCAGTTCTTCAGAAGGACACAGTTACGCGCTCCGCATGGCCGGCGGCAGTCTGAAAGTATCTGGAAAGGCGAATGTCTCCCTGACCGGAGGTTCTTCCCCTTCAGCTTCCTACGGTCTGTATCTGGACGGCAATACCACACTGCGTACCTCGGGCTGGGACGGTTATCTGGAGATCAGCGGAAACACCGGTGCGATCGGCGCACCTGCAGGCGTGACTCTGAACAGACGCGGCACAGATCCCGATATGACATGTTATGAACAGACCGGATTCTATGGTACGCCCAAAGTCCTGACGGAAACTTCTTATCCTGTCTCCTCACTGTCGGCATACAGGTCCATCCGCGCACTGCCGGTCAACCATGTCATGAAGGTAACACTGCTTGAACCTGACAGGAACTTCATCTACACAGGAAGTGCCGTGAAACCGGGTGTTTACGTTTCATGCAATGGTTCGACCCTGTATGAAGGATCAGACTATACCGTAAAATACAAGAACAACACCAAGGCATGGACCCTGCCCGAAGGCGCTGAAAGAGACCAGGAAGGCTTCCTGGAACTGCCCGCAAAGACACGCAAGAGCGCGCCGCAGATCATCGTGACCGGCAAAGGCAACTTCTCAGGCAGTACGACACTGTACTTCGAGATCAGCCGCAAGAGCATCAACCCCGGTGATACGGCAGACGGAACAGTTTCTGTCACAGCAGCAGATTTGACAGTCGTTTCCGGCAGTAAGGCATCCCCTGTCCTGTACTACGGGACGACCAAGCTTTCCACGAAAGACTTTACCGTCAGTCCTGCGGCATCCACGAAATATACGGAAAATACCATTATGACAGTTACCGGCAAAGGCAACTATACCGGATCTGTTGAGGTTCCCGTCACGGTCGTTGCCGGCAAAGCAGAACTGAAGAACATTGCGGTAGATTTCGGAACACTTTCATACGTCTATAACGGCAAAGACCGGAAAGAAGAGATCCTGTCCGGCATCACCGTATATGACGCTTTGGACAAGACCGAAAAGAAAGACATCGGACAGGAGCACTACAGCCTGACGATGTCCAATAATACGACCGATGCAGGAACCGTCAAAGTGACCGTGACCGGCATCAACGGGTATTCCGGCACAAAGACAGCGAACTTCAAGATCGTACCGAACAAAGATATCGATATCTATGTGTACAACGGCTATGAATCCGGTGTGAACTACACCGGCTATCCCAGGACCGGTTTCCTGTCAGTGTACGCTGACGTAGATACCGAGGGTGAAGACAAGTATGAAACACGTCTGACCGAAGGAACTGATTATAAGATATCCTACAAGAACAACACCAATGTCAGCACTGCTAAGACAAAGGCTTCCTATACGATATCCTTCATCGGCAGCTACAAGGGCAGAAAAGCGGTCACAGGCAAGTTTGACATCAAGCCTGTCAGTATCCAGAACGTAAACATTGTGCTCCTTCCGGAAAAGATCTATACCAAGCCCGGCGCATACGCTACGACACCGTATGTAACATATAACGGGATCACATTGAAGCAGGGCAAGGACTACACGGTATCGTATTACCGGAGCGTCCAGTCCCGCTATGACTATGACCTGGGCAGATATATTTATGAGATGTCCGGTCCGGTCTCATCCAAAAAGGGAGAGATGCTGACGGATGAAGACTTCATGGTCGATGGAAACCCGAGAGACCGGGTCACGGTATACGCAGTGTTCCGCGGAAAAGGCAACTTCGCTTCCGATGACCCTGACCTGATCAACTACAGCGCTTACCAGGTCAGAAGACAGCCTGAAACCGGACGTTACCTGGATATGTCCAAAGCAACAGTCACCATTACCCGGAAGAACGAGGCAGGCAAGACCGTCAAGGTCACCTCATTCCCGTATACAGGTCAATACATCTACTTCGACCCTTACGCATCAGGTTCACCCGAATATGCGGCAGATATCACTGTCACATATAAGTATGACAAGAAAACAACGCTGACCCTGAGAAGCGGAACCGATTACCGTATCTCCTATTTTGACAACCAGAAGAAAGGTACCGGCTCCGTACTCATCACCGGCTACGACAATCTCCGGACATTCTACGATGAAACCGGACAGCCTGTAAAAGATATGAAGGGCAATGAGATCGGATATATCGGTTTTACCGGTGTTAAGAAGGCATCCTTCAAGATCACAGCAGGAAAACTTGCAGATCTCCTGAAAAAGATCCTGTTTAACAGCTGATCAGCATAAAAATGACTGTTTCGTCACAAGCGAAGCAGTCATCTTTTTTTTCACATACTCTGTTTAATGCGTCTCAGTTATCCTCGGATCCGGATACCCACTCAAACACCATGTCTTCATCGTATTCCGACTGATCTTCGTGCCAGGTAAATGTACCGTCATCATTGAAGACGATCGAACCCGTCCCGTTTTCGTAGGCAATTTCATCCTTGACGATCTCACCTTTTTCATTAAAGACGATGATCGTCTTTGTGGCGGTGGAATAATCAATGGTCTTTGTTTCAGGATCGAGCCGGCCGTTAATATCCCAGCGTGCCAGTTCGGAAACACTGCTGCCCCATTCAATGGTGATCCATGCCTCCTCTTTTCCGAAGCATTCCACCAGGGCGTGTGCCCTGCCGCTCTCATAGTTTCCAACAAAGTTCATGACAGGATTCTGCCAGTCAGGGTCTTCTTCAAATACAGCGATGTAATCAGCAGTCTCATCCAGATCGACCGTGATCTGTGCTTCGTTCGAGAAGTCCTTTCCGTTTTTTGTCCATTTCACGAAAATATTTCCAACAGACGGCCATGCAAGGAATGTATATGTTTCCGGTTTTTCCAGGTTGATGACTGCCGACTGGTACGGATATTCTTCATCCACTTCAGGTGTCTGCTCACCCTCTGTGTAGGCAATATTGCCCCAGCCTTCCGTATTAATGGTAATGAAGATGGTCGCTTCAGGCATATCAAACTTTGTGAAGTGATACGTCTCACCTCCGTCAACTGCCAGTGCCAGGCCGTCTGTGCCGTCTTCCGTGACTGTTACATTCAGCGGTTCTTTACTGCCGGAAGAAGTCAGGGTACCCTTCAGGGCATTTCCTTCCTGCGGCAGTGTGCCACCCCAGGAATCTTCTATCGGGTCTTCACCAAGCATGCATCCGACATACCAGCCGGGTTCGTCAATATCCTCCATCCAGGTGACGGAAAGCATATTTTCATCCTCATCCTGGAAGTAGCCTTCTCTTGTCCATTCAGCCAGTGCTTCTTCCTGCTTTTTCTGACCGCATGCACTCAATGTCAGCAGGACACCTGCGCATAATGCGGAACATATCAGTTTCTTCATTTCTTTCTCCTCTTTGCAGGAATGCTTCTTTATATTTCAATGCTTGTACGGGGAATCTGCAGAATGCAGTTTACACCATACTCCTCACAGCGCTTCGCTAATTTAAAGAATGACTCTTCTGTCTTTTCAATGACATGCGGCATACCCACTGTTGGCTTGTCCAGCGGAACAAAGAAATTGTCCCAATGCAGCGGAACGATGAGTGCCGGTCTGACCTTCTCCACTGTTTCATGGAAGAAGATCGCTTCTGTCTGACGGTCTGCCTTGCCTAATCCGGAAATGCCAAGGAACAGCACATCACATTCATATCCGTTCAGCTGTCCCTCGATATAGTTGAAGCTGGGACGGATCAGGATCTTTTTTCCTGCCGCTTCGACATAGAAGTCATAGGAACCGCCTTCCTTGTAGTCATGCAGTTTTGCCGGCTGTACGATCGGATGATCGATCGGCTCGCCGAGATCATTGTTGAAGGCCGTCGGTTTTGAATGCTTTGAAGCCAGTACCTGTATTTTGTACTGACCGACCGTATACGTTTCCCCCGCCTTGAAGCAGACCTGCTGTGACTCCGGAACATCTCCGCCCTTTGCGACATTCATTGCGGAAGACGAGCCGTAAATGACTGCACCGGTCTTCAGTGCTGCATAAGGTGCATCCATGACATGGTCATGGTGCGTATGTGAAATAAAGATCGCCTTCAGTCTGTCGATATGATGCTTTGCAAACAGCTCATCCATGATCTCTTTGTTTGTTCCTTCAGAACCGCCGAGATATTTCGGAAGCGAAGGACGGGTGAAATGACAGTCAAACAGGATCTGATCCGTTCCGTCATCAAACAGCAATGTAGTTGTTCCAAAAAAAGTAATTTTCATATACAATTCCGCCTGTTATTACAGACTCAATATAACATATCGGCTATACAGGCGGTTGATTTGTTATTTCGGGATCGATTGCCTGATATGCATCCTGTTTCTTTCAGAGCAGATCCATCAGGTCTTTTTCCTGCACATGCCTGTAATGGGATATAATACACCACAGGAGACAATCATTATGATAAAAGATCAGATCAATCAGGACTTATTAAAGCTGGCGGAGGAATCCGATCAGATACTGGCAGACATCTACAGGCAGATCGATCAGGTATGCATGCATAACTCTGACAGGATCCTGTCCGCCTTTATAGAAAACAGAGTATCTTACTCTGACTTCAGCGATATCAACGGCTACGGGAACTATGATGCGGGCAGGGACAAGCTCGAAAAGATGTTCGCGGATGTACTTGGATGTGAAGATGCACTTGTCAGACCTCAGATCATGAGCGGCACAAACGCATTGTTCCTGACATTCTCAGCATTGCTGAAATACGGGGATACCATGATCTCCCTGACAGGAACGCCATATGACTCTCTGCAGGAAATGATCGGACTGACAGGAGAATCCTCTCAGTCCCTCAAAGCACATGGCGTGAAATACGAGCAGATCGATCTCGTCAACAATGAATTCGATGAAGAAACGATCGTACGCAGACTGAAGGAAGGCAATGTAAAGCTGGTTGAGATCCAGCGGTCCAGAGGGTATTCCTCACGGGCAAGCCTGTGCATTGCTAAAATCGAACACCTGATTCAGAAGATCAGGGAAGTCAACCGTGATGTCATCATTATGGTAGATAACTGCTATGGGGAACTCGTTGAAGAACGGGAACCAGGACATGCAGGAGCCGATGTCGTCGTAGGTTCCCTCATGAAAAACCTGGGAGGCGGCGTCGCATCCACAGGCGGTTATATTGCAGGAAGAAAAGATCTTGTGTTTGCCATTGCGGAACGTCTGACCGCTCCCGGGATCGGCAAGGAACAAGGCGCGAACTTCAACCAGAACAATTCCTTCTTCAAAGGACTGTTCATGGCTCCCAACGCAGTCAGAAGCGCAATGAAAACAGCAGTATTCTCTTCATGGATGCTGGAACAGCTGGGATTCCTCAATGTATCTCCAAGATATGACGAATACAGGACAGACATCATCCAGACAGTGGAACTGTCCACAGAAGAAAACCTGGTTGCCTTTACACAGGGCATCCAGGAGTCTTCACCGATCGATTCCTATGTACATGTCATGCCTGCACCGATGCCGGGCTACCCCTTTGACGAAGTCATGGCATGCGGCAGCTTCACACAGGGCAGTACGATCGAACTGAGCGCTGATGCGCCTGTGATTCCTCCGTATACGCTGTATATGCAGGGCGGTCTTTCTCTTGAATACGGAAAGCTGTCCATCCTGCTGGCATTGTCAAAGCTGAATATCACGCCGAAGCACTGAATGATGCAGCACGGCAGTTCCCATGAGAACTGCCGTGTTTTCATTTATCCGGTTGTTTCTCCCTGCGGTGCTTCCTCCACAGGCAGAGGCAGACCAAGCTGATCTGCAATAAAGTGCGTATAGGCAATTCTTCCATCGGGATTCAGATGGATGCCGTCAGAATAGAACCATTCGTAATGCTCGGCAGAATATGCCTGCCAGTCAAGTACCGATACATTTGAGTTGGCTTCTGCCAGCTGACGGATCGTATCGTTGACATCATTGATGTAGTAAAGGGAAGGTCCTCTGCATGTCATCCAGTAGATCGTTCTGTCCGGGCCGAGATAATCGATCAGCTTCTGTCCCGTTTCCTGATCAAAGCGTGAGTTCGTACCCAGATGAATGATGACCGTCGGTCCCAGATGCCCGTACTGATACAGACTGTCCGCAACGATCACGCCGACATTCGTATGTCTTGACTGTGCTGCATCGACCCAGATCATCGGCAGTTCCTGCCGCATATTCGCATAAGCGCCCAGCATGACGGAGTCTCCGATCGCTGTATACTCTGTTGTCTGCGCAACGCCTGTCTCCTCAGGTGTCTGTGTCGGCTCAGGCGTTGGCGTTGGTTCAGGTGTCGGCTCGGGTGTTTCTTCCAGCAGTTCTGTTTCAGCAGGCGTCGTGGTCACTTCAGGTGAAGCAGTCACCGGCGTCTTTCCTGCATCAGACTGTTCAGCCAATAATGCAGCATTTTCAGCCAGCTCCTTTTCAAGCTGTGCCATGTCAGATGTATCATGCGAAGCTTCAAACCGTTCTGTCTGAGCGACAGAGATCAGCACCGTAGATGCCATGAGCAATGACATCACCAGGAAGGACTGAACCTTTCTGCGCAGAGAGATCGCGGCAGCTCTTTTTGGATTGGAAGATTTGACTCTGGAACGCATTGTGATCATGCGGTCGATCCGCCACAGGATCTCCGCAAGCACAAGGATCACAGCCAGAGCGGCAAGCTTCATCGCAAGCGTGTCCGCATCCTTGAAATACTGGCTGAAGAAATAGATCACCGGGAACATGAGCAAATAGATCATGTAGCTCCTGGAACCGATCCATTTCAGCAAGGGACCATCCAGCGGAATGCCGATATGTTTCTGCCATCCGATGGCAAAGAACATCATCATAATGAACACGATGTTTGCGGCAAACATGACGCCTCTGTATACCCAGGCTGAAGTTCCGTTCACCACCAGATACAGGACTGCAGTCACCACCAGACAGCCGAAGAACACAGCCTTGGCAGGATATCTGTCTCTGCGCATCCTGACGCCGATCCGGTCGACCGGGAACAGTGCCAGCGCCATGCCCAGCAGCAAAGAGAACGCTCTGGTATCTGTTCCGTAATAGACTCTGGAAGGATCCTCGCCCGGCATATACAGCATTCCCATTTCAACAGCGGATACGATCGCAGCAGCGATCAGCAGCAGACCGATATCTTCCTTATCCGTAAGGTTTCTCAGAAGCAGACCGATCAGAAACACTGCAGGCCAGATCAGGTAATACTGCATCGTCAGTGCAAGATACCAGAGATGCGTCAGCGGAGAAGCATTCATGATGCGTGTAAAATAAGAGCTGTTCTGAGAGATCTGCCACCAGTTGTTGTAGCCAAGCAGCACGCTCTGCAGTTCCGGAAGCGTGCCCTTGGTCAGTCTTGGCCAGAGCGGTATCATGAACAGTCCCGTCATCAGCAGCATAATAATCAGAGGCGGATACAGCCTTCTGATCTTTTTTGCATAATATGTGAGCAGATTGAAGTCCCCGTACCGCAGTTCATTCCATGAACTGTAGACAAGCAGATATCCCATTATGGAAAAAAACAGGGGAACGCCAAGAAAACCGCCCGGGACCTGGTCGGGAAAAAGGTGATACAATACGATTCCGATGATTGCTATCGCCCTCAGTCCGTCAAATCCGGCAATACGTCCGCCCTGTTTCTGTGTCATA
>AUXO015434639.1_pt1 | contig 10364 bp, 12 predicted proteins | sample 768731 | NCBI WGS metagenome assembly AUXO01 (sample SAMN02715735, study PRJNA202380) | gut metagenome | biome: sheep rumen | host: Ovis aries | place: New Zealand: Palmerston North | reverse complement strand
ATAATTGTTCACCGTGGCCGCATCAGGCAGAGGGATGTATCCTTTCAGAAATGCCTGATTGATCCATGTCAGAATCGCGATTATGATCGTCCCGACGATCGTATAGATCAGCGCATCCTTCGGGTTTGCCTTGGCCCGGTTGTAATGGATCCCGAACAGGTTCCAGTCATATATGATCAGTATCAGTCCTGTCAGATTCAGGGTGAACGTCATCGCTGCAGTTTCGTTGCCGGCAACCATCAGGACCAGCCTGTATACCACCGGGATCATACAGAAAACACACAGTGAAATGATGATCCTCTTCAATGAAAGTGATGACTGATATTTAACGTGCATGAATACCTCTGCTTCCAACCCCGCTCATTCCGAGGTTACTGAATAATGATACTGAAACTCGATCTGATTCGCAAGGGCTGACTGACGGTCCGTCATTTTTTTCGGTGCTGCGCGAATATGATGCCATTTTCTCGGGTGGTACCGGAGTTGTGTTTTTTCCTGTATACGCGTATGCAATACTGCGCTTGGGAGGAAACGAATGATGTCAAACAAAAAAACATCCGCAGCCGTTAAGGACTTCACAAAGGAACAGTACGAACTGATCGCAGGATATGTCGGAAGGACATATCAGATAGCGAAAAACAGGATGGACCTGGAACGCAGCTCCGACATGATCAGCGAACCGGACAGCACTTATGCAGATGACGCAAAAATGGTCTATTATGTCGACCGCTGTCTGCTTGAGTGCGATCGGACGACCCAGCTGATCATCCGCAAGGAGTATCTTGAGGAAAGCGCTCATAAATGGTATGAAGAGTATTTCTCAAGAAGTACGTACTACCGTCTGAAGACAGATGCGATCAGGCAGTTTGTAGAAAGCCTGAACCTTTAAACAAAGACCATATACGGCAGAAAGAGCGGAAGAAACGGTGCCTGCATGCAGACTGAATGATTGTCTGTGCGCAGGCATCGTTTCATTTATATTTCTGAAAGAACGGACAAGCTGCTGATTCCTCAGAGATCTCATGCATTCATACAGCATAATTGACATTCTGTAAAGAATTCTGCCGGAAGACCTTATAAACAGCATGTATTTTATCCGGCGCTGATGAGGCAATTCGTTGATTGCTTAGAATAGTGAATGATGATAGTATAAATACAGGGAGTGCTCATGGATCAACTGTCTGAACTGGTACAATTACTGAAAGATTTCAAGCCGGAACTGGAAGGTTCCGACATGACAGCTTCATTTGCAGAATTAGGAATGGATTCATATGATGTGGTGGATTTTGTGATGTCGGTTGAGAAACATTTCAACATTGCAGTCGACGACAGTCAGGTCATGGCACTGAAGAGCATAAGCGATGTTAAAAATATCATCGATCAGTATAACAAGGAGGATTGAAAATGCTGAAAGGTATTGCTGCTTCATCAGGTGTTGCTATCGCGAAGGTCTACAAACTACAGCAGCCGGTTCTTGAGATCGTCAGAAAAGACGCTGAACCGGAAGAAGAACTCAAAAAACTGGATGCTGCTTTCACAAAAACTGTAGCAGACGTTGAGAAGATCAAGGAAGTTGCTTCCAAGAGTCTGAAAGCTGAAGAACTCGCTGTTTTCGATGCACATCTGATGATGGCAAATGACCCGGAACTCCGCGGTCAGATCGAAGAAATGATCAAGAATGACAGAGTCAATGCTGAATTTGCTACCGAACAGGTCGCAAACATGATGGTCATGATCTTTGAATCAATGGAAGATGCTTACATGAGAGAAAGAGCAGCTGACATTAAGGACGTCACATTCCGTCTGAAGTGCAACCTCTGCGGTAAGGAAATTCCGAATCTTGCTACACTCGATGAACCTGTCGTTATCGTTGCAAAGGATCTGACACCTTCCGATACCGGTTCCCTGAACAAAGAATTCGCAAAAGGTTTTGCTACAGAGATCGGCGGCAGAACAAGCCACAGTGCAATCATGGCAAGATCTCTTGAGATCCCGGCTGTTGTCGGTGTCAAGGGAATCCTCGACGAAGCAAAAGACGGCGATCCTGTTATCCTCGATGCTCTGGATGGAACAGTCATTCTGAATCCGACACCGGAACAGGTTGCTGAATTCGAAAAGAGAGGCGAAGAATACCAGAAGGAAAAGGAAGCTCTCAAGGCTATGAAGGATCAGCCTTCCGTATCCACAGACGGACACAAAGTACTGCTGGTCGGCAATATCGGTTCTCCTGCAGACGTTGAAGGCGTTCTGGAAAACGGCGGTGAAGGCGTTGGTCTGTTCCGTACAGAATTCCTGTATATGAAGAGCGAAGATGACTTCCCGGATGAAGATACACAGTTTGCTGCATACAAGCAGGTTCTGGAAGGCATGAACGGCAAGCCTGTTGTTATCCGTACACTGGATATCGGCGGCGACAAGAAACTGAAGTACTATCAGTTCGAAGAAGAAATGAACCCGTTCCTCGGCGTACGTGCTGTTCGTTTCTGCCTCATCCGCAAGGATATCTTCCGCACACAGCTGAGAGCTCTGCTCCGTGCTTCCGCATTCGGCAAGCTCTGCATCATGTTCCCGATGATCGCTACAGTCGGTGAATTCAAAGAAGCAAAACAGTGCTATGAAGATGCACGTGCTGAACTGATCGCTGAAGGCGTCAAAGTCGGTGATGACGTTGAAGTCGGATGCATGATCGAGATCCCTGCTGCTGCAGTTCTGGCTGACCAGCTGTCCAAGTATGCAGACTTCTTCTCAATCGGCACAAACGACCTGATCCAGTACTCCATGGCTGCTGACCGTATGAGCGAACCTGTATCCTATCTGTATCAGCCGCTGAACCCGTCCATCCTCCGTCTCATCAAGATGACGATCGACGGCGCACACAAGAACGGCAAGTGGTGCGGTATGTGCGGTGAGATGGCCGGCGATGAACTGGCAGCTCCTGTACTGCTCGGTCTTGGACTGGATGAATTCTCCATGAGCGCAACATCCATCCTGCGTGCACGCCGTATGATCAACGGCCTCAGCTATGCTGAAATGCAGGAAATGGCAGCGAAAGCTGTTGAATGCGACACAGCTGAAGAAGTTACAGAACTGATCAAGAACAGCATCGGCAAATAATCAAAACCGTTGTATAATCGGGGTGTACGGAAGTACATTCCGATTTTTTTATATACGGAGAAGTTTATGAAAAAAATACTCTTTATATCAAGCACCGGAGGACACCTGACAGAACTTCTGCAGCTCTCGCCGATGTTTGAAAACTGTGATTATCATCTGATCACGGAAAATACAGAGTCCAACCAGCCGTTGAAAGAAAAATACGGGGACCGGTTTGATACGCTTGTATTCGGAACAAAGGTCCATCTGTTTACGTATCTCTTCAAATTCGCTTATAACTGCCTGAAGTCGCTCTGGCTGTACTTCAAGATCAAACCCGATTACGTGATCACGACCGGTACGCATACAGCAGTGCCGATGTGCAGGATCGCACATATGTTCCATAAAAAGGTCATCTGGATCGAAACGATGGCCAATGCGAAAACAGCGACCGCAGCCGGCAGAATGGTATATCCGATCGCCGATCTGTTTATTGTCCAGTGGGAAAGCATGCTGGAGATCTATCCGGATGCTGTATGCTGGGGGTGGGTGTTCTGATGATTCTGGTAACATTAGGCACACAGGACAAGCAGTTCCCGCGCCTGCTGCAGGCTGTGCAGAAAGCAATCGATGACGGGACGATCACAGACAAGGTCGTTGTCCAGGCAGGTCATACCGAATTCAAAAGCAGCGATATGGAAATATTCAGCTTCATACCGACCGACCGTTTTGCAGAATACCTTGAACAGGCAGATGTGATCATTACGCATGGCGGAGTCGGAACGATCATGACGGCTCTGAAAGAAAAAAAGATCATCCTCGGCGCTGCCCGTCTGACACAGTACGGGGAACACCAGAATGACCATCAGATCCAGCTGCTTGAAGCGTTTGACCGTGAAGGCTATCTGATCTACATGAAAGATCTGTCGGATATCTCGCCTTATCTGAAACAGGCCGAAACATTCCAGCCGAAGCCTTATCAAAGCAATACCTCAGCATTTATCGGAAAACTGCAGAACTGGATCGACACTCACTGATCCTGTTCTTCCAGACATTTATCAATCAGCATACCGTGTGAGATGCCTGAAGCGATATTCTTCAGCAGTGTCTCACACGTTTTTTCTGAAGAACCCGTCTTATCCTTGACAGCTTCCTCCAGAAGGGTACGGAACATCGTGTAATATGTTTCCGGGTCATAAATTTCATTCAGATCATTCATGACGATCCTGATCTGATCGATGGAAAGAATGCGCTTTGACATCACGATGATCACCAGCATCGCGATCTGCTCTTTGGAGTAGGCTTTTTTGATCGCCTTCGGAAGCAGCTTCTGCTTGACGTAATTCGAGATCATGGATCCTGTCACCTGCATCTTCGGAAAAGCATTGAGGATCCTGTTCAGATACCGCGTGACCTGGTCCAGATAAAGACCGACATCAGGAATATCCCTGTACTCCGGCAGGGAAAACTCTGCCAGAATCATTTCAGCATGTTCTTTGTTCATGGCTACATCATATATACTAACTTTTAAAAACGTCAATATGATTTTAAAGAAACTCTTGACCGGTTTATTAATAACGGATGATAATATATGTGTAATCGGTTATTGAAAAACCGATAGGAGGTTCAGCATGACATCAATTAACTTTGAACAAATGAATGCAGGGACTTTTACGGTAAAAGACCCGATCAGCGCGCTGACACACTTCATCGGTATGATACTTGCAGTACTGGCGATGCCTGTCCTTCTTGTATACCATGCCCAGCAGGGAGCTGGCATGGATGCACTGATCGCAGACACGGTATTCATGATCTCCATGATCCTGCTGTATGGAGCCAGCAGTGCCTATCATACATTTGACGCGCATGAAAAAGTACAGCTGAAGCTGAAAAAACTCGACCACATGAGCATCTTCATCCTGATCGCCGGCTCCTATACACCGATCTGCGTATCTGTACTGGAGCAGCCTGCAGGAATGATCCTGCTGATGGCGGTATGGTCCGTAGCTGCCGCAGGCATGATCTTCAAGTTCTGCTGGGTGACATGTCCGAGATGGATATCATCCGTACTCTATACCGCCATGGGATGGGCATGCATCTCAGTGATCCCGAAGCTGATCGCAGCTATGCCATTGACACAGTTTCTCTTTCTGCTGGCAGGAGGGATCTTTTACTCGGCGGGGAGCGTGATCTACGCAAAGAAAAAACGGATCACGCCTGAGGCGTGGTCCGGATTCGGAAATCATGAACTGTTCCACATCTTTGTGATGCTTGGCAGTGTCTGTCACTTTGCTGTGATGATGCTGATCAGATTCTAATACTTGACAGCAAAGTAAGGGTAGGTGGAAGGAACGTAGAATTCCTCCATGTCATCCAGGCGCACGCAGCCAAGTGATCTGCCGAATACGCATCCGCAGTCAATATGCAGGATATTCCTGCCGTGCAGGATCCGGTTCTCATAACATTTACCGTACAGGAATGTCGGCATATGTCCGACGATCATCACAACATCCTCAAACGGATTGTCATCGATACCGATATGACTCCACACTAGCTCGCTCGTAGGGATCTCCGATATGCGCACATCCGGCTGGCAGTAAGCGCCGAGCCCGGCATGCACAAGCAGGAAATGCTTTCCCATCACAGTGAGCTTTTTATAGTATTCCCTGTTCTCCAGGTACAGCTTGATGTCATAGCAGTCAGGATAATCCAGGTCCATAAATTCATCCGCTGTTTTGTAGCCGCCGTTGTAATGCAGCCAGCGCACCAGGTCAATATTGTACAGATCCATCATGCCTTCATTCTTTTTGACATCGATCAGCGTCTGGGCAAAGTCAGCCAGCCATTCATCATGGTTGCCGAAGATCAGATGCATATTCGGATGTGCCATGATCTCCTGCAGCAGGGCAATGGAATGATTGCCTCTGTCGCACACATCACCGATAATATACATTTCATCATATTCACTGAAGCCGATCACCTTCAGCATTTCATCAAATTCATCTTTGCATCCATGCAGATCACTGATTGCATATACAGCCATAAGACACCTCGCAGCATTAATCCTACCACAATCCGGTTTCCGGCGGAACGGGCAGATCGGGAACACGCTTCAGGCGATATCGGCAAAACAGACATGTTTTGCTGACTGTCAAAAAGATGATCTTATGATATATTATTGTTTACAGGCCTTCAGAAAACACAGCAGAGGGCGGAAAACAGACTATGACAACAAGAAACGGAAATAAAAAAGAAAATACCAGCAGGAACATCTGGATCATAACGGCGTTATTGTCGGTACTCCTGGCGTTTTTGTATGCGGATACCATGAAAAAAGAACGCATGGAAAGCGCAAGACTTGAAGAACTGTTCAAAACGCAGGTCAATGAAGAGAAGCAGCAGATGCAGGCAGAACAGGAAGCACTGAACGAACGACTGCAGAAAGAACAGACTGATTCGTTCTATCAGAAACTGGCAGACGGCTTTGATGTCAGGATCCTTGTGACAGGCGGTTCGATCGCCAACGGAAGGGGCAGCACTGATGCAGAGCATACATGGCATGCACTCCTGAAGAAACAGCTCGAAGAGACATACGGGATCACAGCGGAAGTTGAAAATATCTCCATGAATGACAACACGGCATATGCCGGATACGTCAATCTCAGGAGCCATGAAAGTGAAAAGCCGTATGACCTGGTGATCCTTTCATACGGAGAGGATGATCCTGCCGCAAACTTCGCAGTGTATTACGAAGCAGCTGTGCGTTCAGCTATGGAACAGTATCCGGGCGTATCCGTGCTCTGTATTCCGGAAAGCCTGAACGGCACGCCGACCGGCAATACCGGAACAGTCGAAGACATCTGTGAAGCATACGGCATCACCGCAGCACCGACCGTCAGCGTATTCACAGGCACCGGTCTGCTCAATGACAGCGGCTATCCGAACAATGCCGGACAGGAAGCGATCATGCAGGCTGTAGCCGGCGCGATCGACGAAGGCGTGAAGGCTTACCGTGAGAAAGATACCATGCCGGCTGAACGCTTTGCAGAAGCTTCTGAATTCCTGGATGTGATGAACTATTATCCCGCAGACCTCTTCACAAGAGAAGGCAACACATTCACTTATACGCCGGAACGGGAGATCACAGGAAAAGTGTTCGGTATGGATTATGATTATACGACCGGCTACAACAGCTGCAGCATCTACATCACCGGACAGTGGAACGCACTCGGTCAGGCCGTATTCAACAATACGCTGACATACGAAGACACACAGACATTGAACTCCTCAGGGAAAAGACACCTGAGAGTCATGAACAACTGGATCAGCGACTGGGGAACATATGACGACCAGCAGTTCTCCATCACAGACCAGATCATGATCTCCTTTGCGGAGGACGACAACGGAACCGCACAGGCTGATGGCTTCAAAGGCATCATGATCAGCGGACGCGAATAACAGCAACAGGCTGCAGCTGCAGTCTGTTTTTCTTTCTGTGCACCCATTCATAAACGGTCTGATAACCACTATAATGAAATCAGAAATACGAAACATCATACATCATCAATCAAATAATCAGACAGAGGGAGTTATGAAGACGAACACCTGCTTGGAACGACTGTCGTCAAAGGTCAGGATGATGATCATTGACGAGATCTACAAGGCCCGCTCCGGACACCCGGGCGGAAGTCTCTCCATCGTGGAAGCCCTGGTATATGTATATGAGGAGGAACTCAGAAAAGACATTGACAGGTTCGTGCTCTCAAAAGGACATGCAGCGCCCGCCCTGTATGCAGTGCTTGCTGACAAAGGCTATTTCCCGGAAGAAGAACTGTCGCACCTGCGCCAGTCAGGGAGTATCCTGCAGGGACACCCCAGCATCATGACGCCGGGCGTGGACATGAGCACCGGCTCGCTAGGCCAGGGTCTCTCCGCAGCCTGCGGCATGGCCTGGGGCGCAAAGTATCTGAAACAGGATGCGAATGTATATGTCATCACAGGCGACGGCGAATGCCAGGAAGGACAGATATGGGAAGCACTGCATTTCGCAGCCCATTATCATCTGGACAATCTCTGTGTCATGGTCGACCGGAACGGTCTGCAGATCGAAGGCAGAACCGACGAAGTCATGAATCTCAGGGATATCGGCAAGCGCATCAAAGACTGCGGCTTCAATGTCATTACGATCAACGGACATGATTTCGATGAACTCAGGAAAGCCTTTGAACTGTTTCATTCTACTGATGACAGACCGACAGCGATCATCCTGAATACGGTCAAAGGAAAGGGTGTGTCGTTCATGGAAAACAAGGCTGAATGGCATGGAAAAGCACCGAATGAAGAACAGTATCTGCAGGCAGTCCGGGAACTGAAGGAGGCATGCGGTCATGAGTAAAACAGCAACCAGAACAGCTTACGGAAAACGTCTCCTGGAACTTGTCAGCGAACATCCTGACATCGTTGTGCTGGATGCAGACCTTGCGTCCTCCATCCAGGTCAGCGGGGTCAAACAGGAATATCCGGAGCAGTTTATTGAATGCGGGATCGCCGAAGCCAATATGATGGGCACGGCTGCAGGTCTGGCAGTTATGGGACTGGTCCCGTTTGCAGGAAGCTTTGCCATGTTTGCGGCAGGCAGGGCATATGAACAGATCCGCAACAGCATCGGCTACCCGCACCTGAATGTCAAGATCGGTGCATCTCATGCCGGCATCTCTACCGGAGAGGATGGCGCCTCGCATCAGTGCTGTGAAGACATCGCACTGATGAGAACGATCCCCGGCATGACAGTACTGTCACCGGCCGATGATATTGAAGCGATGGCCTGCGTCAGCGCGGCATATGAACATCAGGGACCCGTATATATGCGTTTCAGCAAATATGCCGTCGAAACATTCCACGATGAACACTATCATTTCGAGATCGGAAAGGGTGAAGTCCTGAAGGAAGGCAATGAACTGGCTGTCATCTCAACAGGCATTATGACATCCGAATGCCTCAAGGCAGTAAATGTACTGGAAGCAGAAGGCAGGCATATCCGCCTGATCAATATGTGTTCCATCAAGCCGATCGATGAAGCGCTGATCATCAAGGCTGCACAGGAATGCGGGAAGATCATTACTGTGGAAGAGCACAGTGTGATCGGCGGACTCGGTGAAGCTGTGTGCAGCACGGTATGCGAAGCCTGTCCCGTACCCGTACACAGGATCGGCATTCAGGATGTGTACGGCCGCAGCGGAAAAGGCAGTGTCCTGCTGGAGGAATTCGGCCTGACAGCGGAGCATCTGCAGAAGGAATTTGAAAAATACCTATAAGCCCTGTCTCATGCATTGACCTTGCCCGGACAAAAAGTCCGGGTTTTGAGATGAAAACAGTTCTCTTTCAAAGCATGCTTTGCTATAATTATCGGGTAAATTCGGAAGGTGGTTAATATTTATGGGAAGAGCACATGAAGTGCGTGCCGCATCAATGGCAAAAACAGCGGCAATTAAATCTAAGCTTTACTCACGTTTTGGCAAGGAGCTGTACATCGCAGCAAAGTCCGGTGTCCCTGATCCCGAGATGAACCTGTCCCTGAAACGCAAGATCGCTGAAGCTAAGTCAAATCAGGTTCCCGCAGACGTTATCAAACGTGCGATAGAAAAAGCAAAGGGCGGAACTGATGAAAACTATATTGAATGCAGATATGAGGGATTCGGTCCCGGCGCAAGCACAGTCATCATTGACTGTCTGACAGACAACAACAACCGTGCATTCACGGAAGTCAAAACAGCATTCAACAAATGCAAGGGCGCTAAGCTGGCAAACAGCGGTGCAGTTTCCTTCAACTACGAGCAGTGCGGATTATTCGTATTCCCTTATGAAGACGAAGAAGCAATGCTGGACGTTATGATGGAAGCAGAAGTCGATGTTCAGGATCTGAGTGTTGAAGACGGCATGATGACTGTCAAAACACTGTTCCAGGATTTCGGCAAAGCTCAGGACGCAATCGAAAAGGCTGTGCCTGGTGTTGAATTTGAAGTATGCGAAGTCACGATGCTGCCGAATGAGTATGTAACACTTGACACAGATGAGGACAAGGAAGCATTCCAGAAACTCATGAACATGCTCAACGACTGCGATGACGTCAACAAAGTCTACACAAACGTATCAGAAGAGTAACATTACAGAACGATCGTTCAGAATCAGCAGGAAGGACACATGAACCTTCCTGTTTTTTCGTTCTTTCAATATGGAATGTGCATATCACGGTCAGGCACAATAAACAGATG
>AUXO013681621.1_pt1 | contig 10364 bp, 9 predicted proteins | sample 768731 | NCBI WGS metagenome assembly AUXO01 (sample SAMN02715735, study PRJNA202380) | gut metagenome | biome: sheep rumen | host: Ovis aries | place: New Zealand: Palmerston North | reverse complement strand
TGACCATGAGGTGGTTGTCTTAAATGAAATTCCCAGAAAATAAAAATGTTCGGCCAATGAGTTTTCATTGGCCGATTAATTTTAGAAATGGAGGATGTTTATCATGGGACAATATCTACTTTTAGCTAATCCGGGAGTTTTACTTAAGGTTTCCGTTAATACGGATCCAAATCTGGATATACCAGATTCAACCAGCATCGTTGATGCAACACCTGAAGATACTTACACTATTCCTACGGGGGAATGCAAAAGATATGCCTTTAATAAGACATGGATCTATACTACAGATAATTACATAGTGGAAGTAAATCCCGATGGAGTTTATGCGTCAATAAAACTCAATTATGATGCAAGTACCGAAGAGTTCAAACACTGCGCCCATCTTGTCACAATGTATATCATGAACTATATTGTGGCTAGAAATGAAGAGGGATATAAGCAAGATGTATCAACATATATGTGTGATGCCGTATTTAACGATAATGAGATAGACTTGGATGCATATCACAGATTTATCAAGCTTGAAGAAGAGATCAATAATGTGAAAGATCATATATCTGCATATGACCTCACAGTTGAGAAATATATGTCTTCTTATTCTACGCAGGAAATTCCAGATATTACAGTGCTCGATATAACTGGCTCAAGCCATATATTCGATCACAAGTCAATATTCTTTATATGATGATAATAGGTATACGCCAAGGCGTATACCTATATTTTTTGTTTGTATATTATATAAGTGAAGGAACAGCGGAGGATGATGCCCCTCCCCTTCAAATTTTATGAACTAAGTTTCTGACATAATTACTCGTCATACCGGAAGTGTATTCGTACAAAAAGTCAGTTGCGTGAGGTCCTGTGTAATGATAAAGATTACATGGTTAACAGAGGCGTGACTGATTCTCTTTGTATACCATTGTACGGATACATGGAAGGCGTGGAGTTAGCTACTGCGAGATGAGAATGAGCCTTTGTGCCGCAGTATGACTAACTTATGCGTTGTATCATCACTAGATGCGAATGAGCCGAAAGGCAGTGATGCGCATGCGGGTAATTACTTGTCAGCTTAATTAATATAGTTAATCGCTAGCTATAATTAGAATAGTACAAAACTGATTATAGCTAGTGACGCGAAAGCGTTCTATATTGATTAACAGAAAACTGATTAATCATTGGAAGGCATCAGCATGTGTAGGCTATAGGTCGCTCCAAGTCTGCATATGTGCCGATGATGATTTAATCAACCTACGGGTAGCTGGCGAAAGCTAGCTGCCTCGTAGGTTTATTTTTTTGCTCTGATTGGTACATATTCTTAAAGGAGTGATGTATCATGTATAAAGATATAACAACACGATACAGAGAAACCGTAATAGATGTTTTATATAATCTATTAAAACCGGCTATCAACTGGACAAGTATACAGGCATTAGTGCCTAGTAAACTTTTTTTATATTCTGACAAAAAGAAATGTCAGTTATTATTAGCATTAGCTGATTGCACTACAATGGCAACAAGATTTAATGACTTTGACCAGCCACGCCAAACTGCTACATTAAAAAGAACTATGAAGCAGCTTGGTTTTTTACGTTCCCTCGAATATATCAAAGCTTTCAGAAAATTTAATCTTCTGAATCTGTTTGATGCAGTACCTGATTTTGATACTATATTAAAACACACAAAATATTCGATAGATGATTCTGTGGAATTTACATATGATATCACGCTTGAAGTTATAACTGAAATGGCAAATAATTCTGAAAAGTTAGTACATGAATGTATAGAGAAACTTCCTGATCATCCCGTAGCTGATAAGGATGAGCTGGAAGGATACTTCAGAACTAGTGCCACAATTGGTTTATTAACTCAACAACTTTCGGATATCGCGGAACGCTTAAACTGTAATCATGCTAGAACTAAATCAAATTTTATATCGGCTCTATTTGATATAGAATCGTTACTAATGGTTGCATTTGATCCTCATTACATTAACTTCCAGAGTGATATGAATGAGTGGGATAAGTTATATCTTAAGAAACATGTATCTACTGTAGTAGAACGTGTAATGAAAGATATTCAAGATATGACTAAAGTGGAGTTTGAAGAAAGCTTCCGTATGAATAAAGAGTATAATACTCGTGAGCATGTATACAACTTTAATATATTAGATGAAGACAATAATATTCATATAGAATTTGAGTTCTCTAATGAAGACCCTATGATTATAGAAAACTAATTTATGCCGTACGATACTGAAATCGTACGGCATTTTTGTATATATATCATAATAGTGACTATAAACACTTTTATAGTCAGAAAGGAATGATGTAAAATGATATTGTTAATTGTACTTGGAATTCTCGGGTACGCTTTCGTAAACGAGAAGATAAAGAATATCGAAAATCAAATCACGATATTCTTCCTACGACTGGTGGTAATATTACTATTAATAATAGTCATACTGCTTGTCAGGTAAAACATGGGAGCCCGTAATGGGCTCCCATTATTTTTAGATGTAATTGGAGAATCTATTATTTTCTCCGGCCTCTAACTTGACGCCATATTTTTTTGCATATTTCTTAATGTTAGTAGCAAGTTCCTGTTCATGTTCTTTATCAACATAATTGAAGAACTTGATAGCTAACTTAACATGCTTTGCGTCCGGCATAGGATATTTCTTCATAGAAGGAATACCAAAGTCAGTTCTCTCATCTGCAGGAAGCGATGCTTCTACAGCTTTAGGTAATTTCGACAAGTTCTTATTTGCACGAGCATTATATTTGATGCGGTCTATATATGTCTTAGGTTCATTGTCATAACCACCATTAGCGATATCTCTTTTAGCTGCGCGAATGCTAGATGTTAATGCAGGTGTGCCCTTGACAATTAATGGCTGACCTTTAATACTATCAATATATGTAAATCTTGTACCCTTTTCATCAGTAGTTGTACCAATTAATTGAATACCTTCTATTACATACAAGTTATTGCTATCCTCATGACATATTTTGATAACGAAATTAACAACGTCATCATATAAATCATTCGGGAATGGACCTTTACCATTCTTATATTTTTCGATCTCAGGTTTCCATCTAGGAAATCTCTTATATACTCTCTCAAGTATTTTCATTCCAGAAGAATCATAGCCATGTTCAAGACCATCCAATTCGAACATATGTGCATGATACTTTTTCTCATATGCCTCTGCCATTGTAGTCTTGCCAGAACCAGAAAATCCTGTAACAAAAAGTACATTATTCGGACCCGGTTTCCATTTATCAAAATGGTACTCAGCATCCTTATTAGGAATAATAAGATTTTCCACCGCTGGAGATTTTCCAGATTTATTAGTATTGACGATTTCGTTTAACCAGATATTATACAGCTCATCAGATATATGAACTGTGTTTTTGCACGTAATAGGATGAGGGAACAGTACCTCTTCCATAGCAGATTTGAGCTTTGGATCTTTATCATTGAGATACTTATTGATATTCTCCATGGCAGCATCGTCCATTTCGAATTTCTTGTCAGTAAGATATTTAAAGAAATCAGTATAATCTTTATCAAGAATTTTAAAGTAGTTTATACTAGGATTTTTAGTCATTACTTCATCCTTGAGCTTTTCTTTTACCTTATCAACTTTCTGTATCTTATGATGCATATTCTCATCTGTCTTGATCTCTATCTCGAGATTATAATTAGGTATATAGAAGTCGGGTATATATACATGAGCTTTTCCTTCATACATATAGATGTAATTATGAGGAGAAGGACCCATTATATCTTTAGCACTAAATCCGAGTACATGATCCATTATATAGAGAAAATCCTTCTCATATGTACCAACGTAATCAACTTGTCCTGATTTATTACTAAATTTGTAAGTACCCGAAATGCCTTTATTCTTGAGCATCTTTCTCTGCATATTGGGATCATTTAACAGATGCTCTTTACCATATTTATCTATCATTCGCTGTTTAGCTATCTTCGTATATTCCTGTTTACATTTTGGATTATTACAGAATCTATTGTACTTACCATTAGATTCATTCCATGTAGTTTCATGGCCACACTGAATACAATGTCCACAAGTTCTGCCAGTTTCACAGAAATATAAGAAACGCATATCAGTATAATCTTTAGGTTTTAATCCGGGATGATGAACCTTTATATGTTTCGACCATCCATTCATTGAAGAAAATTTCATGCCGCATTCAGGACATTTAAATGTGGTAATCTTTCGCATGGTTCATCACCCCTTATTCTTAGCATTGGCTTCTTTGATTTGGTTCTTAAGGTTATTTGCTTTGCCCTTAACATCAAATTTCTGGCCATATGCTTTCTTTATGAATATTTCACTAGCAATACCACGTTCTTTGATACAAGTCAATACACATTCATTAAAACCAACCATAACATTGATATCTCTCGATAATCTTTCTGTTACAGGTTTCAATGCATCTGTCATCTCTATGTTTGCATCAACACGTTCCATAGTCTCACATAAATTCCTGAAACCATCGGCTGAGGTTCTCAGCTTACTATTATTATCGGTCAATGCCGCAACATTAGCTTTATAATTCCTTATAAAGTTTACTGCACTATCAAGACGATTTTGATTATTTTTAAGAGTAAATTCATTAGGTCCGCCATTACCTTTTTCATCAAGACCTTTATAGCTATTAACTATATACTTCTTGACATCCTGCGGAGACATCTCTGCAGCTTTAGCTGGATCAACACCTAATTTCTTTGCAATTACTACCTGCGGCTCTGGGAAATATATCTCGGAGTTTTCATCCTTACCAATACAACTACGAAGTTTATTTATGATCTCCTTCTTACGTTCATCGGTAAGTGAATCATATTTCGCTAAATCAGTTAAATAAGGCTTTAACTTATTATAGTTCTCCAACATAGCTATATAAGTTTCGCTTATTGCCTTATTCGTATTAGCTATAACCTCATTATGGTAGTCATAATCTTTGAATGTAATATTCTCGTCAGGCTTACCATTTCTAATTAATTTTTCTATCTCAACACGAGTACTAGCATTTTCATTAAGTAAATCAGACATTGATACATTGAAGTCTGTTATATATCTCTTAATGAACTCAGATATTGCACTTACTACTTCCTTTAAGCTCTTAGTAAATGCTTCTCTTGCTTTAGCGTTATCATTACCAGAACCTTCTTTATCAGTAGTCTGTGCATCTTTCTTTTGATTTTTATTTTCTAAATTACTTGGGTTTCCAGCATTCTTGATATTATTTGCAGCTGTATTTGATGCATCTTTATTAGCATCATCGCCATCAGCTTCCATAGCTGGTCCGAATGTAACTAGTAAATCATTCTTATAGAAAATAGATTCTAATACCATTTCTCGTTCCTGATGTATATCATCTAATTCGAGAAAATATTTTTCCATATATATCACCTACGTTCTGTATCATATACGAATTATGGAAATGTTTTTGACCATATTACAATTAGCGGAATTATTTGTATATATTAATCTTAGAAAGGATGTGAGTTCATGACTGAACTTGAAAAGTTTATTGGTAAAGTATATGATAAGCTCAAGAGTGGAGAATATCATATAAACACTCTAGAACAATCTGTACCAGAAATGCCTGAGAAATCAAAAGCGTATCTCAACTATCTGGAAAACACTGAAGGAGATATAGATAAAGACATACTTATGAAGTTTGTAATAATCCAACTTGATTATTACACATTCTCAGATAGTGGTGAAGTCTTTATCTCTGATAGTGATTATGACCTTGCTACGAGGATGCTGAGATTTTTCAAAATGGATGTTCCTACAACAAATACATTCGAACCCAATACTACTGCATGGCCAATTAAAAAGCATAGTGCTCCCCAGATGGTTGGCTCTGTAACGAAAGTATTCAGTCTCGACGATGTAAGTAAATTCATTGAGTCAGAATGTAATAGCACGTATGGTTCTACTGGGATAATATTCGCACCTAAGTATGATGGCGTAGGTGTATGCTTAGAGTATGATCCTAAGAAAGTCGAGATAGTATCGGCTTTGACTAGGAAGGATGGAACATCTGGCCAGGAATTGATACAGCTCATTCGTAAGTGTAAAAATTATGACGATGTATTGTATCACGCAACTCAAGAATTTGGTATGAATAAAGGATATATCAAATGTGAGATCGTTATGTCAGAAAACGATTTTGAGGAATTGATAAAGGAGAAACCCTATAAGAATAGAAGGAATGGCACCTCTGGTATCATTAATACACCTTCTAATATAGAGTATGCAAAATATCTCACAATAATTCCTCTGGTATACGGTGTGCAAAAATCGAAGAAGTTGTCGTATACTTATATGCCTGCAAACAGTATCACCACAACTGCAACGGAAATCGCAAGAATGCCCGATCTTGTTGAAGAGTACATCAACATGATACTCGAATCGACACATAACTCTACATTTGAGTATCGAACAGATGGTGTTGTTATCTTTATAGATAATCTACATATGCAGTATCCAAATGTAATGTCTCACGCAATAGCGTTCAAGACAAACAGCAAAGTGGCTACAACTACGATATTATATGGATACATTTCTATAGGTCGTACAGGCAAAGCTACACCTATGATAAAGGTAGAGCCATGTGATCTCAATGAGACAGTAGTTACTGACATAAGTCTTAGTAACTTCCATAAGGTAAAATTACTTGACCTACACGACCATGATAAGATACTTGTAGAGTCAAGTGGTGATGTAATTCCTATGGTAAAGGAAGTTATTAAACGCGGTGGTGTAATGCAGTTGGAGTTTGGTAACAAATGTCCTATATGCGGAAGCGTACTTGCTCCATATGTTGCTGGTACTGGCACAACAGAATATGAATGCATAAATCCATCCTGTCCTAGACTCATATCTGGTAAAGTTACTAACTTCCTTGAGAAACTTGGTGCTAATGGAATTAGTGACCAAACTATACTCAATATATATGAGAGTTTAGAGATAAAGGATATCGTGGACTTTTTGGATATTGACAAATACAAGGATAGACTTATAAATCTTCCTGCATGGGGAGCTACTTCAGCAAATAATTTCTGTAATGAGATAAAGAGGATCAGGAGTAAACCAATTACTCATGGTGAGTTCTTAGGAGCAATGGGTATTCCTGGCATATCTACTAAGAAATGTAAAGCACTATTTGCCGAAGTAGATTATGACCATTTTATGAAATTATGTCATGAAGGCAAATATGATAGAGCGGATGCCGATCTTTATGAAGTAAAAGGATTCTCCTGCAAAACCATAGATACGTTCATGGAATTCATAAAGTCGAATATGACCACCATTGATAAACTGTCAAAAATGCTTACACTTACTAAGGATAAGCGTGCTGGTGCAAATATAGTATTTACCGGTTTCAGAGACAAAGAAATCGAAGAATATGTTGGTAGTAAAGGTGTAGATGTCTCTGATAATATTAATGGTCAAACCATTGCAGTTATTACAGCAAATAAGGGTAGTGGCAAAACAAAGAAAGCTATCGAAAGAAATATACCAATTTTCGATGCTTATAGTGCACCGCTAACCGAGGTTTGTGATTATATAATTGCAAACTTGATGTAACAAACGTGTGAGGATACATAGTATCCTCACACGATATTTTTTTGAAGTATATATTATAGTAATGTAAGCCATAGACCCATTACTTGAAAGGAGGATGCCTATAGCTAATAAACTATCATCTAACCGCCAATAAAAATGAAAGGAAGAAAATTATGAAAAATGACGAAGTATTGGCACTGCGTAAGATAGTGCCGGGCATGATTATGGTCTGCGAAATCGATATGCAGGCTATCAATGGCGACTTAAAAGAAAGACGCCCATATTATGTTGTAGCATCAACAAACAGAAGAGTCACCCTTCTGAAGATGACTAAAGGCGGCAAAAATTCAACCAACTGGCTTCTGCCTCTGCAGATGCCTAATGGCGATGTATCTAACATCGTCATGGACTGCTTGATTACAGTAGATATAAACAAAATCACATATAGAAGATGTGTTTGGTTTACATCAACTGATCTTGCAGTTGAATTGCTCAATAGAGCAATTGGTGCGCTTATATACGAGAGCAGCGATCCTCATCTTCTGAGAGATCAGAAGAATATTGACAGGATAAATGCCATCATCGATAATCATGAGGATGCTAACAGAGCATACTCGCTATACAGCATGCAGTATACTCTCGACACTGAAGACGCCGAGTACGAAGGCGGCGACGCTGATTATGATGATGAAGATGAAGAGGAGGAAGAAGAACTTGACGAAGAAGAGGAAATCGAAGAGGTCGAAGACAACACTGAAGATGAAGAAGAAGTTGTCGAAGACACAGAACCTGAACCTGAAGAGGAGGAACTTGACGAAGAAGAGGATCTGAAAAATAATAAAATTCAACTTGTGACAAAACACGGTAAAGCAACTTGGAAGAGACCCACATTTGAAAGTTTATTTATACCTGGGGATACCGCAGGTTCGCTAACATTTGATGATATAAGATATCATCTGGATCGTTTCGGTATCCAGGAAAATGTTGCGAAAACAGCACTTGGTGTTATGGTCAAGTACGGTAAAATTGCATACACCAATGGAAGGTATCGTGCTAGAATGAAATGGATGGTTGCCGGTAACAAGGAACGGAAAAAATACTATCGTAACATTATCGAAGATAGTAATATCTATGGTAATGTGGCAACCGCAAAGATATGGAATATATCTTCAGGATATGTTTCGCAGCTCCGTAAGAAGTACGGGAAAGTCTAAAATAACAAGCGGCCTTCGGGCCGCTTAATTTTTATAAAGGAGGATATCAATGTACAAATTTGAATTATGCAGGTTTAAACTTAATGACGAGGATTCACCTATCCTGGAATCATATCATAAGCATCATATGATACTTGTAGATAATGTGATATTTAATGATCTCGACATAAAGACTGCTCAAATGGACATTATGCAGTCTGAATCAGATGACAGCAAAATTTTATGTATTGCGGACGATGCGTATGATAGAATCATAAATGATTGCCGTGATATGTCAATCAAATACTGCAAAAACATTTCGAATTTGACTGAACTGAGTGTACAGCTTGCACAGCTCTCAAGGTTACGCCAGATGCTAGACCTTGAGTACATGATGAAGTGTAAGTTAAACGGCGACCGTTTAAACAGTACAAGAAAAGAATGGTCAAAATACAAAATGTTTATCGCTATTAATTGGTGGGGGAAAGATGATGAATAAAGTTATGATTTTGGAACTCGTGGTCTATCATTATGATAAGGATGGTAATTATATACAATCATCTCGCGAAGTTGTAGACAGATGTTATCTTAGTTCAAATATATTTAGAAATACAATAAACATCGAGGCATATGGTGGCGACAATCGCTTCGCTTCCACACAAAACATCATAATCGACAATGAACTTATACAAAAATGCACCGATGCTGCGATCGACTGGTGCGAAAGTGTTGCAGACAAATCAAGATCAAATGATGGCAAAATCGCCATTATCGATGGATTAACACAGATTTTAACTGTGCGATATATCCTGCTGAAGTATCTAAAAATTCAAGAGTCATTTATCGAAACAAAATTAAACCGCTATTATAATGCAGAAGTTGAGATAGATTGGAGTGCTGATTAATGTATAAAGTGTGCAATAAGTGTAGAAGCCTTGTCTATTATGACGACGGCAAAATCATGACCACATGCAAGTGTGGTAATCCTGTAGATGCATGGGAATGCGACGAGGACATCTATCCTCTGCTGCGTGTTATGTGGCAGAAAGGATACGAAACTATGTTCTCATGTGCAGGACACTGTGTATCCAGATATAACACAGATGCTGGTATCTGGGTACTGACAAATCGTATAGATGTCAACGGATATATCTCATTCAAGGCATCCAATGTCAAGTGTGCAGACATCATGAAGTACAAATACGGCATAGCGTATATAGATTATCTGGATCCGAAGGAATGTTATAAAGAGCAAATGAAGGAAGACGGTATCGATCTTCCTGAAGGATATCAGGTATCTGCAGATGATGAAATATTCATCAAGTATGTAAATGATTTCCGTAATGAAGAAGATGCAAAAAACATTATCGAGCATGTAAAACACTGCGAGCCTTCATATAACATTCGCAGTGAATACATGCATAGTGAGCATTCGCTCGATATGTATAAACATCTGATGGAGTCAAGAGCTGATATTGCCACACTCGTATATCAGCTTCCGGATAATAATTAAGCGAAAAATATACCCACCATCACAGGTGGGTATATTTTTTGGTAGA
>AUXO011322420.1_pt1 | contig 10364 bp, 16 predicted proteins | sample 768731 | NCBI WGS metagenome assembly AUXO01 (sample SAMN02715735, study PRJNA202380) | gut metagenome | biome: sheep rumen | host: Ovis aries | place: New Zealand: Palmerston North | reverse complement strand
ACCCACGCACCATACACCAACAAATCCACCAGCACTTCCAGCAGGTAATATACTCCATTAACCAACCAGCCGCCGCACGTGGCCTACAAAGCGCCTTCGTTAACTTCTCTTATTACGATAAGGCATTTTTCCAAGGTATGTTCGGTGATTTCTATTTTCCGGATGGTACACAACCACAATGGGAATCACTTAACTGGCTCCAGCAGGATTTTATGAAATGGTTTAACGAGGAACGCTTACACTGCGTGCTTACCTTTCCGGTGGAATCCTTTGCAATGGTATATCAAAATGGGGAGTTCCTGGATCCGGATAACGCCAAGTTTGTTGCCGAGGAATACGCCAGGGGACATTCGTTCTTCACATACATTTCCGATACAGTGGATAGCCTATCCAGTTGTTGCCGATTGAAGAACAAAATACAAACCAAGGAGTTCAACTTTACTAATGGTAATATGGGTCTTCAAACTGGATCAAAATCTGTTATCACATTGAACCTTAACAGGTTAATTCAGGATTGGGTGAATCAGGAGGTAGAAAATGGTACGTTGGCGTACGAGTTAGGTGAGGTGCTTTGGGTACCGGAGGACCTGGTAAGGTTCGATGAGTATATCGGTAAGGTACTGGATAGGGTTTATAAGTATCACACTGCGTACAACGAACTATTATGGGATATGAAATCGGCCGGATTATTACCTGTGTACGATGCCGGATTTATTAACCTGGACAAGCAATATCTCACCATTGGTATAAATGGATTAAATCAGGCCGCAGAATTTTTAGGAATCACTTGTAACGATAATCCCGAATATAAACATTTCTGTCAAACGATATTTGGTGGTATAGCGAAATATAATAAGGAAGCCAATGGTAAATTCCAAGGCCATACCCTTACGTTCAACACCGAACAGGTCCCTGGTGAATCGCTCGCGATTAAGAATTACGATTGGGATAAGGAAGACGGCTATTGGGTACCAAACGATACCAACCTGTATGCATCCTACATATTCAAGCCAAACGATCCATCCATCGATATTTTCGAGAAACTTCGCCTACACGGAAAAGAATACATCGGCGACTACCTGGATGGTGGTGCGGCCGCACATATTAACCTTGAAGAACACCTTACAGCCGATCAATATATGAATATTATTAACTATGCTGCCGAACAAGGATGTAACTACTTTACGTTCAATATTCCTATAACAGAATGTACCTCCTGCGGTCATATAGTAAATTCACCGGTACATATATGTCCTAAATGTCATAGTGATAAATTAAAGTACTGGGTTCGAGTCATTGGTTATTTGTCTCCAGTAAGTGCATGGTCGCATGGACGCCGTGAGGAATTTAGAACAAGGATATTCCATAAACCCAATGGGTTAGGCTATACAAAATTTGAACAGAAGTGAATATATAAGGTAACGTAAAGATATTTTTAATAACCGGAAATTTTAATTAATAAAACAGTTAAGATTTCCGGTTTTTCTTTATATAAATATGTAGAACATTTAAACTTAAAGATTATGCCAAAGAAAGTTATAGAAGTGAGATTCGTAGTGGTGGATATGGATGCACCGGACAGGGTGTTTCTCAGGGGATTCGAGGGATTCAATGATGGTGTAGGAGTGGATGTTACCAATAGGTTGGTTAATGCCTTGAAATTCAAGGATGAAGACGCAGCCATCACTGCTATGTGGCTTGCCGGTAAGGTATGGTCAAGTGCCGAATCCGGCTGGGGTGTTCGTGAGATAATTTGCAAAGGTGGAACTTGGGAATTGAGATAGACTATGGAAACAGTAAAGTACGTGATCGTTGCTGGAGATCCTTTAAATGGGATGTTCTTTAGCGGAATGGAAAAATGCGACACCAGGCGCTATGCCAAGGTTACCTATTCATTCGAGAAGGCCTGGAAATGGAGTGACAGGGATGGTGTTAAAGCCTTCAAGAGCGTTGTAGATGCCTGCACCAATACACCGGAGGGTGGTTGGAATATTTGTTCGATGTTGGTTGTCGGAGATAAGTGTATAACCCCACCAAAAATATTACGTTAGTTATGATATACAGAATACAATGCGAGCAAAGAAGGAAAGAATTTCCTTTGTTTTGGGGCCTGTTACCCACAAGGTTCGTGGGTGAAAAATCAGAGGCCAATGCAATATTCATATCATATAAGCGCTGGCTCGAGGATATGGGTTATAAGAGAATCCGTGCAAAACAAACAAAACATCTTGATGAATATGTTTACCTGGAACTCGTGACCAATATTAACAATAGGAAAATATATTACTACGTAAAAAAGAATTAGTCATGTTATATTCAACTTCAACTATTAAGGAATTATGCGATACTCCTTTGGGGGATAACGTATGGCGTAAACTTATTAAGGATTTCAATTATCCTTTAAACCATTTGGATCATAATACCACAATGTCCCAACTTATTGTTGCCAATCGTTGTGGCCTTACGCAAGGCACTGGTAAGATAATAAAGTGGGCTCATTTGTTTTCCACCTGGACCCCCCAGACACAGGATCGTTTTATTCAGGCGGTTAGTGAGGCAATGGATGAGATCGTAACTGGATTGACTTCCACCACCGAATACAAACATTTCAACGAGTGCGATATTTCAAAAATATTACCACTTACTTATACCAACATCCCGAACGGTGATATTTACCAGGAACAAAATGTTGGAAAAACCTATATTTCGATCGATCTCAAGGAGGCTGCGTTTAAGGCCTTGTGTTACTGGAACGATAAGGTTAGCGATGGGCTTCTACCTCGTGGGTGCCGTACATATAAGGAATTGGTGCAATTCCATATAACCGATATTCCGGTGAATGAACATGTATTACTTGATTACTTATTGGATTCCAAACAAATCCGTCAGGTAATCTTTGGTAAAACCAATCCAAAACGCATCCAGCATATCGAACGTTTTATGGTTCAGCAACTGGTGGAAATGATTGAACAATTGGGTAACGTGATCTCACACAAATCCATCCTCCCGGTAAAACTTAACAACGACGAGGCGATTTATGAATACACTCCGGAAATGGGGGATATCGTAAAAGCATTATATAATGCAACCAAAGAGGATTGGCATATCACGAAATTCACTTTGAAGGAGTATAAATTGATCCAATCATTCGAAGGAAATGGTGGTTCCGAAACCTGCACATTCCCTACCGATCCGGTATTTGTGAAGGATTGTTTAAGTCTTACTACGACCGGATTCGAAAACTCGGCACCATCATTTAAGTGCCTACCAACAAGGTACGCACTTGCATTCGAGGTACTGTATAGGGAGTACACCGGACGTGCACACGACACTGCCAGGTTGTTTGATGCCAATATTCTAATGAGTACGCCGGTTAAGATCGACGGCCTTATTGCCTGGTTTGGCAACGAAAAAACTACCTGGAAGATCGAGGAAATTTTAAGTTTTTAGTTAACAAACCTAACGGTTTGGGGCCAAAAATCTTTATGATCTTTGTTAATTTTCCTCGTACTTCCCTTATATAAATATGTAAAAGATTAGAATATGGATAGAGATCAAGTCACACAATTTAAACGCGAGGTGATCGATGTGGTAACACCGAAAGGGAGTAAAACCTATATTGTAGGTGGTACATGCCGTGACTTATTGGATGGTCAACCTATAAATGATATAGACATCACCACCAATATGGAGCACGAGTTCCTGGATAAACTCATTCAGGTATGCGAGGAACAACACCTACCTTATACCTTACACCAGATGAACCACGCGAACGATATTACCATTAAATATCCATTCGAAGGACGTGAGGTGCCGGTTAAGGTGGAAATAAGCCAATACTTCCCAAACGAGGAGATTACTGGTGGAGATCGTGATTTCACCTGCAATGCTATTCATTGGGCTTGCGAAGAATCGGACCAGGATGAACACGACTTTATGTATCCGGTTATCGAGCAAACCTCCATATTCAAACCGGTTTCATTCCTGTGGAAAGAACATATGATACAGCCGGTGAGTAGCGTTGTATTTATAACCAACCCAATACGATTCTTCCGTGCAGCAGATTTAATGTGCCGACCAATAAGTTACAGACCTACCGCAACCTGCAGTGAGACAGCAAAGTTCTCTATGAATAACTATTTGTTGACTCCTATAAAAAGACTGGAAAAACGCGCATTAACCTGGCGCATGGGTTGCATGCAAATCCTTAATAAAATATTCACCGACCTTGCAGAAGGTAAACGTGATTGGGATAAGGTTTTGGGCGCATTTAACTGGTTGGCCGAAGTAGGTGGCTGGAACCTGATCGATCCAAGAATACAGGATATGGTTTTGCAGGAGCATAAATCCAAATATCACACCGATACCATTTGGCATCACACTATGGAGGTGATGGATGGTATCGATCGCATCTGGAACTTCGAGAAACCAGAATGGTATTACAATCTTTCCAGGGATTACAAGGTTGTACTTTATTGGGCAGCATTGCTACACGACATTGGAAAAATTCCAACAATTTCAACTGACAAGGTGGGCAACCACCACTTCATAGACCACCACAATGTAGGTGTGGATATAGTGGAAGATTTTATAGACGATATTCCTCTATCCGGATCAATGAAGGAAGTAATGACTAATTTGATACGTCATCATATGGACACCAAGAAATTTGGGGAGGATGTTATCAAGGAAAAGCATTACGATAGCATTCGTAAGTTAATGTTCGATATGGGTAGTGTTGATAAGTTAACCCTATGGTCAATACTTAACACTGCAGATTGCTGGGCATCCACACGTAAGGATAAGAGTTTTCCTGCTCAACCGGAGGTAACAAAGGCAATAACGGATATCGATGACAGGATTAACTTTGGTAGAGAAACCGATTGGTATCATTATAAGGCTCCGGTGCGTGGTGACGAACTCCAACAGGAACTTGGGTGCGAACCTCAACATATCGGTGCATACCTTAAACAAATTAGGGAAATGGCCTTCGCTAACCCACAAAAGGTAGCAACCAAGGAACAGGCTATTGCATATGCCTGGACGTTGGCAAAAGATAAGGAATGGAAAAGAGTTCATTTAAAATAATGCTATGAAAATTATAAAGAATAATTATAAGGAAACCACGTGGAAAGTGAAATGTCCACAATGTACATCTGAACTGGAGGTAAACGAAAGTGATATCCAAAGGGATCGGGATGGTAGGTATTTCGTTTGTCCTTGTTGTGGTAATTTCGTGGGTGCAAATTTATTATGTTCCGCAAAGGCGCAAAGGAATAAGACGGAAAATAATATAAGTATGTTAAAATTTATGGATTGAGGCTATGGAAAAACAATTTTACTGGAGAATAGCAAAGGCAATGCTCATAAATGGAGTATGGGAAGGTTATGATATAGTGCAAACTTCCGAGGACCTAAATGGACAGTGCGTATCCGGTCCGGATATTAAATCAATAAGGGAACGGGCTTTGAAAGAGTTTCAAAAGTACACAGATAAACCTGGTCATTACATACTTGAGTTCTACACCATCAATGAGGATCATATCCGTGAACGTGTAGGGTCGCCAGCCGAAAGTCACACACAACTCGAACATAAGGATTGGAAAGGTGATGGATGTGCGTATGATGGATTCGGTAACGAACTTCATGTAGGCGACAAGGTATTGGTTGCGGTGTCCAGGTGGACGGGTGACTATATATTATATAAAGGCATTGTTCGTGGGTGGAGTGACAAGATGGTAAAGGTGGAGTGCTACACAGGCGCAACGAACTCCGATAAACCGGCCGGTATGGAATATTCGAAGATAATAGGTAAGGTTACTAACCGCAAACCCGATAAACTATGTAAAATAATTGAATAAATCTTGTTAATTTTTGGTGTGGTTCCTTTATATAAATATGTAGAACATTAAGGATTAGGAACTATGAAAGTTAGAGGAACCATATCAAACGAGATAAAAGCCACCAGAAGAGGTAGCCGTGAGGCCGAATACGAAATGATGGGGCCGGGTTGGCACTGTAAAACCAAGGTTTGGAAGAGCGCAAAGCAATACGATAGAAAACAGAACAAACATATTGAGATTTATGGATAGGAACATCATTTTCACCGAATTATCGCATATAAAGTGTGAACTCGAGAAACCAATGCATTTGGTAAAAAAGATCGAAAAAGGTAAGGACTACGATCCGTATTTCGCCGAGGTGGCATGTTCGATTAGGGATATCGATTGGAGAAAACCTACCTTTAGAGAGCGTATTGCAGAGGGATTTATTTTCGGCCCGGACCATTATACAGCCAGAGAGGATCGTTGGGAAATTATGAGCGAACTTATTGGTACTCAGCAGGATATCCTTGACTACTTTGATGGTCATATGAAGTTCGTTGATGATAAACCGGTTTGGAAGGCCTATGCAGACCTTTACTTCAAGAACGGTGATGTACAACGTATGTATTTCGATACCAATGAGGATCTCCAAGCATTTATGTATAAGATTTTCAGAGAGTTGGATGAAAAATTGCTGGCTCAAACCTGTGCGATCTCGATTGATGAGAATGGAACAAATCCAAAAATCTACGATATAAGGAACTTAAAAACCGAATAATCACCAAAAATCAAATAAAAATGAAGTATTTTGTATCAATTTTAGCATTAGTATTTGCCCTGGTACTTAACACAGGAGCCCAAACATTCATCCAGGTGGAACCGAAAATAGCCGGTTATGTGGTCAAGTATGATTGTATAGACCAGATTTTGCCGGTGGTTGTAAATGGGGACACCATTTCCTACGATACCATATACGTAAGGGGCTACAATGATTATCAGGCCATACCTTACTCCGGAAACACATTCGATTATTGGGAGGTAATTGTAACCTGGTATGATGTGGATACCCATTCGGTATGGATCGATACGATATATCAGGATAATTATGAATATCTCGAAATGATGGATGGGTACATCGATACCATAGATTATGATGGGTGGCTCGATTGGGATATGGGCGTACCAGACCTTTCCATAATTAAGGAACCGGGATTGATAGGAATAAAATGTATTGCTCATTTTAGTACCTTCGATACTGGTAATATGGAAGTTAATTTTCCAAAAAATGATAACTCCAGCGTTACGATAAATATAATAGGTAAGGTACAGTGGATTACCGTGGTGGATCAAACAGGTAATGTAATTGCCTCGACCGATAGAACCTCCATTAGTTTGCAAGGGTGTCCATCCGGAATGTACCATATAGAAGTGGTCGATCAAAAGGGAAAATCAATCAAAATTATAAAATAACCAATTAAAATTTAAACATTATGAGTATTTCGATTATTGCAGGTATTGCAGCAGTGACTTTGGTAGTAATAGTATTACTTGCCTCCTATGTAAAAGCTCCTCCATCTTGGGCGTACATTGTTTCAGGTTTGAATCGTAAGCCAAGAACCTACATTGGTAAAGGTGGTTTCCGTATTCCAGGATTTGAACGTTTGGATAAGGTTTTCCTCGGTCAAATCACAGCCGATATACGAACCAATCGGAGTGTTCCAACCAATGATTTTATAAACGTTAACGTTGATGCCGTCGCTAAAATTCAGGTTAATAATTCACCGGAGGGATTGCAACTTGCAGCAAAGAACTTCCTGAATATGGAACCGGAACAAATATCCCGTCAGGTACAGGATTCATTGGAAGGTAATATGAGGGAATGTGTTGGTGCGCTATCATTACGGGAGATCAATATTAATCGTGATAAGTTCTCCGATGAAATTATGAGCAAGGCCCAAAAGGATATGGAAGCACTCGGCCTTACCATTATTTCCTGCAACATCCAGAACGTTACTGATGACAAGAACCTTATTGAAGATTTGGGTGCTGATAACACCTGGTCCATTAAGAAACAGGCGAAGATCAATCGAGCAAATGCCGAAAGGGATATTGCCAAGGCAGAAGCCATCGCGGCAAAGGAAGCCAATGATGCCAGGGTGGATTCGGATATGCAGATTGCCGAACGTAACAATGAATTGTCGGTTAAGAAATCCGACTTGAAGGTAGTTGCCTCCACCAAACAGGCCGTAGCTGATGCTGCATACGCCATCCAGGAACAGGAACAGTTGCTTACCATAAATAAGAAAACAGTTGAGGCTGAATCGGCAAGACAAATTCTTTCCGCTGAAAGGCAAAAGGAAATCAACGAAAAGTTGGTTGACGCAGAAACTGCCAAGGCCAAGAAACAACAGGAACTTACCAACGAAAAAATCAAAATCAGACAAAACGAGTTGGACGCTAACGTAAACAAGCAGGCCGATGCCGAAAGGTACCAGACCGAAACAAACGCTGCTGCCGAACTCCAGAAATTGAAACTTGAAGCCGATGCAAAGGCTTACCAGGCAAAGAAGGATGCCGAAGCAACCATCGCTGCTGCCGAAGCAAAGAAACAACAAATGATTTTGGAAGCGGAAGGTATTAAGGCCGTAGGTGATGCCGAAGCATATAAGATTAAGGCAAAGGGCGAAGCCGAAGCCGATGCAATGAACAAGAAGGCCGACGCTTACAAGCAATATGGTCAGGCCGCTATCCTGGATATGATGGTCCAGATATTACCCGAAGTAACCAAGGCAACCGCCGAACCAATAAGTGCAATCAAGGATTTGAGGGTTTATGGTACATCCGGCCAGGAAGCAACCGGAATTTCCGGAGCCGTTCCAACTGTGATCAAACAATCCTTCGATGTGATCGAGAGTGCAACAGGTATAAATATGGGTAAGTTGGTCCGTGAGAATACCAAGTTGGGTGCAGGTGCGGTTACAATCGATAAGAAGTAACAAAAAATCCTCCTATAATGGGGCTCCACTCCGGTGGGGCCTTTTTTTATTTAAAACCACACCATAATTCCATATATTAAAGCATGAAAGGTATATTTAATAGAAGATGTATTAACTGTGACCACCTGGTTTGGTGGGATGGTGATTTTGTTTGTTTGGATAAATTCAAAATATTAACACCGGATAGGAAAGATCGGGTTGGGTATCCAGCCAATCCGGAAGTACTCACCAAATATCGTTGGTTTTGCAACTATAAATTTGACGAAAGAGATTTACATAAATGGTTAAAGGAAATTATTAAAGAATCACAGAAATGAAAATTACACCGTATCTTTTAGCATTAAATGGGTTTCAGGAGGTTGAAAATACACATATGCATTATTGGCGCCGAATGGAAACATACAAGCCGAAGAATAGTTGGGGACAATGGGAGCTTATAATTGATATAACACCCGGAAATTATTGTGGAGAATTTGAGCCAGTAAAGTATGAAACTACCGGTGTGTGGACAGTAAGCGTTGCGGCGCCAGGATTATACTTGCATATGCATATTAAGGATTTCCGTGACCTGATGGCACTCTCCGAAGTAATAGCAAGAAACCAACATGGCTTCGAGCAAATACCACCTATAGAAATATATGTTCCTGAAGTGTACACCGCGAATGATTGGGAACGCGGAGAATTTGATCAGAAACATTGGGACGAAATAAATTATAAATATCTCGATGAGTAAGGAAATCACCGGAACATATGAAATCATATGTAAACATATGGTATCATTGGTAAACCAAGGAATCACTATGTGTTCATTGGGAAACTCTGTGAATCATTGTGAAACATGTGAAAACCGATGCCCACAGGTTGTTCAGTACACATTAACAAGTACACATGATCATACCGAAACATACGATTTCATATGAAAACCCAGGAAATCTTATGAAAACCGATGTTTTACTATGTTTCTGTATGATCAAGGTATTTTTTAACTTTTTATGGATTTTACCAGCGTCATATGAAAACACCGGATTCCATATGTTTCCATATGATTCCATATGATCGCAGTATTTTTTTAATTTTCACAAATGAATATGAAAACAATATTTTTAAACTTTATTGGAAAATGCCAAATGTTATGGGCACACATAACTGGCAGAAAGTGGTGGTTTGTTTCTTGCGACATAGAGGTCGACGAAACTTCCGGTCAAGGAGAACTTGATTCCTGTGCGGTGATGGAAAAGACTGATGTATTGGCCAAGGAAAAAGCCTCAAGAATTTTAGCTAAAAATTGGGATGTACCGGTTGAAAATATTTACGTATTCGATATAGTACAAATAACCAACCCAAAGGTTTTAGTTATGTAATCGTATTATATTATTATGAAACCTTTATCCCAATATATTATAGAGTCACAACGCGAACTATACCATTACACCAATGTAGGTAATGCAATAAATATTTGTGCATACGATAAATTCATAGCAAGTGAAGATGATGGGCATAATCCGGAAGGATACAAATACTATATATCCACCACACGCCAACG